>ERZ724524.230-NODE-230-length-36153-cov-5.305142_pt1 | contig 36153 bp, 39 predicted proteins | sample MGYA00376057_ERZ724524 | MGnify/ENA primary metagenome ERZ724524 (study PRJEB28724, sample SAMN07190888) | wastewater metagenome | isolation source: influent of sewage treatment plant in Hong Hong | place: USA: Christiansburg, Virginia | collected 2016-03-01 ...
ATTCAAGTAATCGAGTAGAGAGGGAAGACAATGGCCAAAGACGCCAAACAAGCAGAAGAAGGGGCAGAAGCCCCTCCAAAAAAAAGCAAAAAACTGTTGATCATCATCCTGGCTGCCGTTTTGGTCGTTGTTCTGGCCGGTGGCGGCGCAGCTTTCTTCCTGCTCAAAAAGAGCGACCACGCAGAAGACGAAGACGGCACGGAAGAGACCACTAAGACCACGAAGAAAAAGGACAAGAAAAAAGAAAAAGATGCACCACCCATATTTGTCAATCTTGAACCATTCACGGTCAATCTGATTCCGGAAACTGGTGATCAGTACCTGCAAGTCGTTCTGGCACTGGAACTGGCTGACGCACATGCCGAACCTGACCTCAAGGTACAAATGCCAAAGGTTCGAAACAACATTACTTTGTTGCTATCCGGCAAGAAAGCCTCCGAATTGCTCCCCAAGGAGGGCAAGGAGAAACTGGCTGAAAACTTGCGCGAAGAAATCAATGCGGTTATTGACCCTTCAACCAAAAAAGCGAAGGGTGAAAAGACGGCTGCAGAAGGGCCTGTCAAATCAGTTCTGTTCACTTCCTTCATCATCCAGTAAGGCAAAATGGCAGGCGACTTTCTCTCTCAGGACGAGGTTGATGCCTTACTGAAAGGCGTCACCGGGGAGGCAGACGAGCCAGAAGAAAGCGCAGGCGAAGGCTCTGGCATTAGCACCTACAATCTCGGCACACAGGAACGTATCGTTCGTGGCCGGATGCCAACGCTGGAATTGGTTAATGAGCGTTTTGCCCGTTATTTGCGGATCGGCATGTTTAATTACATGCATCGCAACGCCGAAATATCGGTGGGACCGATACGAGTGCAGAAATATAGCGAATTTATCCGCAACCTCGTCGTACCGACCAACCTGAATCTGGTCGTTGCCAAGCCCTTGCGCGGCACGGCGTTATTTGTTTTCGATCCCAATCTGGTTTTTCTGGTTGTTGACAACATGTTTGGTGGCGATGGGCGCTTCCATACCCGGGTTGAAGGTCGCGACTTCACTGCAACCGAACAACGCATTATTCAAGGATTGCTAGGTGTAGTCTTTGCTGAATACAGCAAATCATGGAAGCCTGTGCACGACATCACTTTCGAATATATCCGTTCGGAAATGAACTCACAGTTCGCCAATATTGCGACGCCTTCTGAAATTGTTGTTTCAACAACTTTCACGCTTGAATTCGGCGGCGCAACGGCGGATATGCACATCTGCTTCCCTTACTCAATGCTTGAGCCAATTCGCGACCTGCTCTATAGCACGATGCAAAGCGACCAGTTATCGACCGACAAACGCTGGATCGGCACACTACGAAAACAATTGCAAAGCGCAGAGGTTGAAATTGTTGCCCAGCTGGGATCAGGAAAAATCTCCTTACGCGAAATTTTGAAATTAAAAGCAGGTGATGTAATACCACTCAGTATTCCTTCAAAAATTGAGGCACAAGTCGATCACGTGCCGCTGATGGAATGTACCTATGGCCAGCAAAATGGCCAATACGCACTAAAGGTTGTACGATTCCTTGCCGCATCGCCCGAACTACCGGCCGCAGAGCCGGCGTTGGGAGCACAAAATGGCTGATGATATGGAAAATATAGAAAACACCACAACCGAAGATGACAGCCAGATCAGCGAGGACGATTGGGCTGCCGCCATGTCCGAGCAAGCCGTTGCTGAAGCTAGCCCGCAACCGACGGCTCAGCCAGCCGACATCTTCCCCTCATTCGGTGGCACCGGCACCGGTGGCGGCATGATGAATGAACTCGACATGATTCTGGATATTCCCGTCCAGATCACAGTTGAACTTGGTCGTACCAAAATCACCATCAAAAACCTACTGCAACTTGCGCACGGTTCAGTTGTGGAGCTTGAGGCAATGGCAGGTGAACCAATGGATGTGTTGGTCAACGGCACGCTGATTGCCCAGGGCGAGGTTGTCGTGGTCAATGACAAATTTGGTATTCGCCTGACGGACATCATTACGCCTTCCGAACGTATGCGCAAAATCAATCGCTAGGCATTGCGAAAAAACAGGCCGTTTTCTGCGGTCGACCGCGCCCCGAAGGAAGTCCCCTTGGGGAACAACAATCTAAGCGTGCAATTTCGGTTTAAGATAACGGACTAAATTCATCTCACTAGGTCCCATTCGTCTTGCTACGCTTTGCTTTTCTATTTCTCTTGCCGCTTCAAACCTTTGCTGCCGAGACACCAGCACCTGGCGTTTCCTCTGGCAGTTACCTGCAGGCAGCACTGGCCTTGGCATTAATCATTGGCCTATTGATGGGTGCAGCTTGGCTGGCACGCAAAATCTCTGGCGGCAAAGTGTTTGGCCAGGGTGGAATGAAGATTATTGGCGGTGTAGCCCTCGGCCCACGCGAGCGCCTGGTGCTGGTTGAAGTGGGCGATACCTGGCTGGTCATTGGCCTTGTTCCGGGACAAATAAGGACTCTGCATCATCTTCCCAAAGGCAAGGAACCGGACCTTTCCGATGCCACAAACGACAGCGCTGACGCACCCTTCACGCAATGGCTCAAATCCATTTCCGAGCGCAACCGCAATGTTTAAGCGACTGCTACTGGGCATCTCGCTGCTATTTCCAGTAGCCTTGGCGTTTGCCCAGGCAACGGGTGGCCTGCCGGCGATTAACAGTACGCCAACTGCTGGCGGCGGAACCACCTACAGCCTGACGGTTCAGACGCTACTGCTATTGACGGCGCTAACCTTTATCCCGGCAGCCGTGTTGATGATGACGAGCTTTACCCGCATTATCATTGTGCTCTCGCTATTGCGGCACGCCATGGGCACGCAGTCGGCCCCACCAAATCAAGTTCTTGTCGGCTTGGCCTTGTTTTTAACTTTTTTCATCATGTCACCGACACTGGAAAAAGTTTATACCGATGCCTACATGCCCCTTTCGGAAAACAAGATCAATATCATGCAAGCGGGTGAACGTGCTGCGGGACCAATGCGCAGCTTCATGCTCAAACAGACGCGTGAAGCCGATATCGCCATGTTCGCCAGCGTCGCAAAAATAGAAAAAATAGAAAAACCAGAAGACACACCATTGCGTATTCTGGTTCCCGCCTTCGTCATCAGCGAATTGAAAACCGCCTTTCAAATCGGCTTTATTCTCTTCATCCCTTTTCTGATTATCGATATGGTCGTTGCCAGCATGTTGATGTCAATGGGCATGATGATGATGTCGCCGGTCATGGTCGCCCTACCCTTTAAACTCATGCTGTTTGTGCTGGTTGATGGCTGGCATCTTGTCATCGGTTCACTAGTTCAGAGTTTCGGCCCATGACCCCAGGAACAGTCATGGAAATTGGCCGCCAAGCCATTGAGGTCACACTGGTTTTGGCTGCCCCGATGTTGATCACGGCCCTCGTCGTTGGCCTGATCATCAGCATTTTTCAAGCGGCCACACAAATCAATGAATCGACGCTGCAGTTTGTTCCCAAACTGGTGGCAACGTTTGTCGTGATGATTCTTTTTGGCCCATGGATGTTGCAATACGTGATGGACTACATCCAGCGCCTGTTCAGCAGTATTCCGCAGCTTATCGGCTAAACCATGATCAGCATCACGACCACGCAAATCGATGCCTGGATCGTTGCCTTCGCCTATCCACTGGTTCGTATCTTGGCCTTTATTGCGGCCGCACCGCTGTGGAGCACGGCCGGCATCCCGCGCCGTACCCGGGTGATTCTCGGGCTTTGTGTTACCATCGCTCTCGTACCGGCGTTACCCACCATGCCCGCCGTGGCGCCAGGATCTCTCACCGGACTCTGGATACTTGCCCAACAAATGCTGATCGGTATCGGCATGGGCTTCGCTGCCCGCATCGTTTTTTCTGCTGTAGATATGGCGGGCGAATTTATTGGTGCGCAAATGGGACTTGGATTCGCCACGGCCTACGATCCGCTTAGCTCGTCACAAACACCCGTTATTTCAGAGTTCCTCAGTCTGATCGGGCTGCTGCTTTTTCTATCGCTGAACGGCCATTTGATTTATATCGCCACTCTGGCCCAGAGCTTTTATGCCATTCCCGTCAGTGCCAACCCATTAGGCGCCGCAAGCTGGCTCAATCTTGTTGAACTAGGTAGCAAGATTTTTTCCGCAGGTTTGCTGCTTGCCTTGCCGGTTGTGATTGCCTTGATGATTACCAATATTGCATTGGCAGTGCTGACTCGGGCAGCCCCGCAACTTAATATATTCGCCCTTGGATTTCCGTTGACCCTGACAGGCGGCTTTGTCGCCCTAGCCATCAGCATGAACTACCTGGCGGTGCCGCTCCAGGCACTTTACGAGTTTGCACTCAGTGCAATGCTGGGTTTTGTTGTGATGCCGACTCAGTAGCGATCATTCAATCGGAAAGAATCGGCCTGCTCGCGCTGGACCAGTTTAATCGTTCCTTCAGCAACCCGCCGCGCACCAATTGTTTGCGAATCAATTCCTTCGGTATATTCAAGAATTTGATAATTCGCGAAACCTTGCTCATATTGAAGCTGGCTGGCACGCCGTTTTAGTATTTGAATAGACTCGCCAGACCCGCCGGTGTGATAGCGCTTCATCTTCAGTGAGAAGCGATAAGTGTCGTCATTCAAACGCGACTCTTCGATCTCCCAGTTGGGTGCCAGTGGGTCGTAAATCACATAAATAGCTGCCGCTACAGCCAGACCCGTTACCAGCGTAGACAGCTTCAACGAGGTCTTGGCCGTCAGTTGAATCGCCTTGTCTGGAATAATCGGCGACGCTGTTTTGGTCGAAGTACTACAACCGGCCAAAAACAAACCACTCGCAACCAGCAAGACAGAAATTTTCATAGGATGTTAAACAAGCTAAGTTGGCTGGTTTGCTTGAAAGAAAGCTGCGCTGCCTCAAGTTGCATTTTGAAACTTGCGTATTGTGAAATTGCTGCCGTGTAATCCAGCCCCTGAAGATCACCGAGACGAGTGTCATATTGCAAGGCAACATCCTGCCCCGTCGAAGTCAAACTATCCAGGGAATTCTGCCGAGCACCAACGGAAGCGCGAATAGTCGAAATGTGGGTTCCAGCGGAACTCACTTCTGTCAGTGCCTGCGCTTGTTTCAGAGGATCATAGGTTAATGACCCATCCATATTATTTATCAGATTCTGTACCGTATCGAACAAACTGCGGCCAGTCAGATTACCAGAAGCATCCTTGACCTTCATGAACACATCAAGTCCATTTTCGCTAACTGCCATATCATTTGATGATGTCACTGACAGCGTTGGTTTGCCAGCATCACCCTTATATTTGACAAAGGTTGTCGTATCGTCGCCCAAGAGATAACCAGCTACAGGATCAGTGTCAGGATTCGCTTCAAAAGGTTTGGTCGTAGATTGGTAGCCGGCAAAAATGTATTGCCCTGTCCCATCCTGTGTATTCGCAAGCCCTATCAAGTTTTGCTGAATACCCTTCAATTCTGAGGCGATCATCCCTCTTTCAGCAGGGCCAAGGGCAGTGTTCTCGCCCTCCTTTGCCAGCTCGGTAATTCTTAGCAATGCATCCCCAACACTGCCAATCGTCGATTCAACAAAGGTTAATTGTGACTGTGCATTGGCCTGATTATCCAAATATTGGGTATTCACCCCTTTGGATTGACTAACCTGCAGCACTTCCGAAGCGCCGATCGGATCATCTTCAGGTGAAAGAATCTTGCGACCTGTAGAAAGCTGATTCTGTATCTTGTACAAATCGTACTGACGGTTTTGCATACCGTTCGTACCGCTGTTAAAAATCATTGATGTACTTACACGCATGATTGTGACTCCTCACTAACCAATCGACAAAATCGTGTCGAAAAGTTTGCTGCCGATTTCAAGTATTTTCGACGATGCCTGATACGCCTGCTGGAAGCGAATCATGTTTGCCGCCTCTTCGTCCAGATTAACCGCCGACAAAGAGTCTCGCGCCGCTTGTGCCTGGTCCAGTATTGCACCTTGGGCATCAAGCTGAACCTTGGCTTCGCGAGTGCGGATTCCATTGTCAGCTACCAGCCGTGCATAGGCTGACTGGAAAGTAGCCGTGCCGTCAGCTACCGTGTTCTGGGTTTGTAGCTTGGCGAAAAGAACTGCATTGCGCCCATCCTGAACACCACCGACATTTCGTTCAAAAGTAAATTTATCGCCGAGCGCGGTCGTCCCATTGACATCAAAGGACATGTTCGAAAACGAAATTTTAGCCAATGGCGCGCCGTTATTCGTACTAATGCCCCCTCCTGTTCCAGTCGCAAACGTGCCATCCGCATAATCTGCACGCCAAGCCGTTGTTCCTGAAAGTCCGGTCAGGAGTGTTGCTGTGGTGGCCGTTAGTGTCAAAGGGAGAACGGCTGGATTATTGTAACCGACACCGGCAATACCTTGAGATACCGTCATTGACCCGGTATTACTTTGCAGCGGCGTCACTTTCATGGGAGCGGCAGCAGCGATCAGACGAGGATCTGCAGCAATCTGAGTGCTGATATCAATATTCCGGCCAATCTCGGTCACTGGTTTAATGACAAATTTGTCACCGTTTGCACCATTTGTCGTGATGTTCAGATTTACCCCATCAAAAGTTGCAACCCCTGGGCCAGTGCCGGCACTAACCGTCTGATTATCACTCAGTCGCGTAATCGAATAGGCACCCGCTGCACCAAACTGTATCTGGTAGCTGCTATTAGTCAGCTTGGTGGAAAAGTTGCCGCTAAAGCTAGGAGCGCTTGGCGCAGTTGGGTCCTCAAATGTGGCAGCAAGCAATCCGGAGCCCGTGTTATTTGAGTTGGCGATAATTTTCGGGTCAGGAATCGTAAAAAACTTCCCGACAAACCCGGTGTCTGCACCCGCTTTTCCCAGCAAATCCTGCCCTAGTGCGTGCTGAGCATTGAAGGTCAGCGACAGCGTAGCGGCAACCCGCCCCATCTCATTGGCTGCCACCTCAAGTGAATCGCTACGGAACTTGACCAGGCCGCCCAATTCGCCGCCAATGATCATGGATTCGGGATACTCTTGCGTGCCGCCAGCAGTTTTCAAGCCAACGACAATTTTCGAAGGATCTGCCGATGATGCGGTCGCTGTCATTTCCATAGCGTTACTACCCACCACAAGCTGCTGTCCATTGCCGATGAATACGTTGTAACTTCCGTCAGCATTGGTGGATGTCGAAACCTTGATCAGCTTGTTTAAATCATTGATCAATTGATCGCGTTGATCCATCAGATCATTTGCTGGCTGACCATAACCTGACTCCGAAATCACAATGCGCTGGTTTACATCGGCAATCTGTGCCGCAAATGAGTTGATCTCGGAAACTGCGCCAGTAATGCGGCCATTGACCTGTTCGCTTAGCTCACTGAGACGTGTATCCAGATTATGGAACCGTGTAGCCATCGTTTGCGCAGACGAGATCATCGACTGGCGCGCCGGCAACGAAGACGGGTTCGCCGCAACCTGTTGCACTCCGGAAAAGAAATTCTGCATGGCCGGAGACAAACCCGCATCCGGGTCGGCAAGCATCGCGTCAATCTGCGTGATCTGGCTGTAATAAGCGTCTAGCGAGCTGGTTACTGTTTGCGCAGTATTGACCTGCCCGGTAAGGAACTTGTCGTACATACGTTCAATCGTTTGAACATGCACGCCTTGACCAATAGCACCGGCACCCGTGTTGATCGCAGTATTGGTTCCCTGCACCACGCGCTGCCGGTTGTATCCTGGCGTATTGGCATTAACCACGTTATGCTCGGTCGCCAACAAATTTAGCTGCGCTGCTCCCAGACCGCTAACACCAATACTAAATATACCTGTGCTCATGATTCACCTCTAAGAGGTTTACGGCAAATTAACCGTAAAGTTTAGGCGTTGATTAACCTATCAGCGCCTGCCGCAGGGTTGGGCCATTAATGATGCGCGAGAGTTTGTCTGCATACATCGGATCAGTGGCATAACCCGCCTGTTGCAAACGTCTTGCAAACTCCGTGCCATCCTGTGATCCAATCACGCCGCTGTAGCGGGAATTATTACGTAGCAGGCTAGCGTAATCGCGGAAAGCCTCTTCATAAGAACCATAGGCACGGAACCGCTCAACGACCTGCTGTGGCTGACCATCGACATATTCAGTGGTGCTTGCATCGACCGTCGCGCCCGTCCAGCTTTTACCCGCCTTGATGCCGAACAAGTTGTAGCTGGAGGAGCCATCGGCCTTGCGAATCTCGCTACGCCCCCAGCCGCTTTCCAGTGCAGAATGACCGACTAAAAATTGCGGCGGAATTCCCGTTGACCGTGACGCTTCAACCGCATGCGGCCAAACACGATTAACGAAATCCTGCGATGAGGCCGAGGCATCCGAACTGCTCCCGATCTTTGTAATTGGCGCAAAAGATGCGGCATAGGCAGCAGATGTGGGTTGATTCCCTAAAACAGTTTTGTACTGCAAGTGACGACTATCCGATGCCGTCAGCGGCAAGGCATTGCCGGCAGCGTTTGCCGGTGCCGTGATTGCCGCTTGGCCTTCTGAAGTCTGCAGATGACGTCCCAACTGTTGTTCAATGAGCTTTGCAAAACCAATTCCATTACCGGCCGTCGATATATTTTGCGCCATCTGCTGATCAAGCAGACCGGTGTAGAAACGCGATTGCTCGCTGTTCATCATCCCGTCCTGCGGCGTCGCATCCCGCATACTCTTTAACACCATTTGCAGAAACAGCGTTTCAAACTGCTGTGAAGCTGCTTTCAAACCCTCCTGAGGGTCCTTCTGGAACTGAGTGCGCAGATCCTGCGCCGACTTGACATCAAAGGCGGCACGGTTCGGTGTATTCTGGATTTTGATTGACATGAGGCGCCGTTAAATCACTTCAAGATCAGCACGTAAGGCACCTGCCGCCTTCATTGCCTGAAGGATGGCCAAAAGATCCAGTGGATTGGCTCCCAGCGCATTCAATGCCTTGACCACATCTGCCAGATTAGCCCCGGCCTTGACGTTCATCAGGCTGCCATTCGCCTGACTCACCTGAATATCAGCGCCCTGCCCGGTCAGCGGTTGCCCGCCATCAACAGTCACCGACAAACTGCCATGAGCCACCGCACACGACTGAAGCGTGACCTTCTGCGTCATGACCACAGAACCCGTTCGCGGATTGATGATTACCCTGGCCAAGCCAATCGCTGGCTTGACATCAAGATTATCAATCCGCCCGAGGAAGGAAACCCGCGCATCGAGTTCATCCGGTGCGCGAACCGCAATGCGCCGACCATCAACAGCCTGCGCCGTACCTGCGCCCATATTTTTGTTAATGGCATCGACGACAATCTGCGCCGTACCAAAATCCATATTTTCCAACTCGTAGTAAATGAACCCACCTTGCCCAACCGACGTCGGTACGCTACGCTCAACGGTTGCGCCACCAGGAACTCTCCCGGCCGAAAGATGGTTAACCGTAACCTTCGAACCACCGGCTGAAGCCCCCACCCCGCCGACCAGCACGTTGCCTTGGGCGATGGCATAAACCTGACCATCAGCACCTTTTAATTGCGTCATCAGCAAGGTGCCACCACGGATGCTTTTGGCGTTACCCATGGACGATACGGTGACATCTATCGGCTGTCCCGGCTTGGCGAAGGCCGGCAAGGTCGCAGTAACCACCACCCCGGCGACGTTCTTCAACTGAAGCTTGGTCGCTTGATCCGTGGTCAGATTCACGCCCATCTGTGACAACATGTTGCCCAGTGCTTGCGTCGTCATCGGTGTCTGTGTTGTCTGGTCACCCGTATTATCAAGTCCGACCACAATGCCATAACCAATCAACTGGTTGTTACGCACCCCTTGGATAGAAGCGAGATCCTTGATCCGTTCAGCGAAAGCGGGTTGTGCGCAAAGCGGCAACAGGCATGCGGCCACTATTGCCGCCTGCCGGTACCATTTGCCGTGATTCGTTTTCATGTACTGCCTCCGCGCGGGAAATCCCTAGAATGGCAATACATTAAGGAAGAATCGTGCCATCCAGCCCATGAACTGGCCTTCACTAAGCTGTCCAGCCGATTTGTACTCAATGCGGGCATCCGCCACTTTTGACGAGTCAATCGAATTGGAAAAGTCGACGAAGCTCGGATTCACTACCCCAGAGATTCGCACAAATTCTTGCTCTTCACCGATCGCCAACTGTTTCTCACCGGAGACCATCAAATTGCCGTTGGGCATCACATCAATTACCGTCACCGTGATGCTGCCGGAGAAGACATTGTTGTTTGCCGCTTCACCCTTGCCACTAAAATTAGTCGCACTGGAAGCCGCCAGATCCAAGCCCAGCAATCCCTTGCCAGGCAAACCGCTTAATCCGCTGATAGAGGCCTTTTGGGTATTCGATTTATCCAGCTTGTTACTGTTTTTGGCCGAAGCCGTGGTGCTCTCGGTAATCTTGACCGTAATCGTGTCGCCAACAAATCGGGCACGCCGGTCTTCAAACAGCGGCTTGCTATAGCCCGCCTGGAAAATTGCCCCGTTGCCGCCCGGTGCTTCGAAGCGCGGCGAAGGGCGGGCGGTCATTGGTTGATGGATATTCGTTGGCGGTACCGTCGTACATCCGGCGGTAGCCACCAAGGCAAATAGCGCAAGACGTTTCATCATCTCACCTCACAATTGCGTCAGGCGACCAAGCATGGCATCCGAAGTAGACACCACCTTGGAGTTCAATTCATAAGCGCGCTGGGTTTGGATCATACTGACTAGCTCCTCGGCCACGTTGACGTTGGAAGTCTCGACATACCCCTGGTTTACGGTACCAGTACCATTGGTTCCCGGGGTATTCGGGGTTGGCGTGCCGCTGGCCGCTGTTTCAAGGAACAAGTTCTGGCCCATGCTTAGCAAACCGGCCGGATTGATGAAATTAGCCAGCTGGATCGTACCAATCTGGGTCGAAGCAGCCGTACCGGATTGTGTAATTGTCACCGTACCATCCGTGCCAACACTGACGGAAAGAGCAGTGGCCGGAATAGTGATGTTGGGTTGTAAGGGATAGCCATCCGAGGTCACGATCTGCCCCTGATTATCCTTTTGAAAAGAACCGTCACGGGTATATCCCGTCGTCCCATCCGGCATGAGAATCTGGAAGAAACCCTCGCCCTGTATCCCAAGATCAAGGGCATTATCTGTTTTTTGAATGTTGCCCTGAGTAAAAATCCGTGCAGTAGAGACCGGTCGTACGCCTGTACCCATTTGCAAGCCGGCGGGAACCTGAGTTTGCTGGGAAGACTGAGCGCCCGGCTGGCGCAACGTCTGATAAAGCAAATCCTCAAAAACGGGGCGGGCACGTTTGAAACCATTGGTGCTGACGTTAGCCAGATTATTGGCGATTACATCCAACTGGGTTTGTTGAGCATCCAGGCCGGTACGTGCAATCCATAGGGAACGGATCATGATTTAAGTCCTATCAGGCATTCAGAGACAGCAGCTGGTCAGCGCGTTGCGCATTCGTATCTGCCGTTTGGAGCATCTTGATTTGCATTTCAAACTGGCGTGAAAGGCTGATCAAATTGACCATTGCATCAGTCACATTCACGTTACTGCCTTCGAGCGAGCCCGGAGATACCTTCACATTTTGATCGGCCGCAGCCGGTTGACCACTACGCAGACGGAAAAGGCCATCCGCCCCACGCACCAGATCAGTTTCAGGCGGATTGACCAGCTTCAAGCGACCAACCGCACTTGAGCTATTTCGGGCACCAAACGTCGGCACGACAGAAATCGTGCCATCCGGCGCAATCTCAATTGAATTGTCTGGCGGAATATTCAGCGGCCCACCATCACCCAAAACAGGATAACCACTCTTGGTTTGCAACACCCCATTGACGTCCACATCAAAACTACCGGCACGGGTATATGCCTCTGTACCATCCGGCAACTGCACCGCCAGCCAGCCTCGCCCCTGAACTGCAACATCCAGATTACGGCCGGTGAACAACAATGGCCCCTCATCGAAAACATCGCTGACCGAAGCATCAACCACGAAAGCCCGGGTCGGCATGCCTTCACCCAGCACCGGAACCGCTCGAAAACGATGCTCCTGTGCCTTGAATCCGATCGTGCTGGCATTCGCCAGGTTGTTCGCGGTACCGGCCTGCTGCATGAAAACATGCTTGGCGCCGGTCATCGCGGTATAGATCAGACGATCCATGTCAGCAGCTCAGTAAATCGATTAACGGAGGTTCACCAGTGTTTGCAACACTTGATCCTGGGTTTTGATCGACTGCGCGTTGGCTTGGTAGTTACGTTGCTGGGTGATCAGATTTACAAGCTCAGCAGTCAGATCGACGTTCGACTCCTCAACGGTAGATGAAGAAAGAACACCCAGATTTGATGTATTGGGCGCCCCCACCAATGCCGGACCGGAGACAGAGGTTTCGATCCATTGATTGCTGCCAAGCGACTGCAGGCCATTCGGGTTGGTGAAATTGGCCATCACGATCTGACCTTGAGCAAAGTTCTGCCCATTACTATAACGACCCTGTATCACCCCATCACTACCCACTGACAAACCAACCAAGTGACCAGCGGCATAACCATCCTGCTCCAGTCGATTAGTACCAAAAGCACTGCCAAACTGAGTCGTCCCAGTGAAATTAACATCAAAAGTCATTGTTGGATTGGCATTGTTTGTCGTGCCAAGCGCAGTACTTACTGCGTCAAGATCAATCGTTATATTCATTGGGCTACCGGGGGTCGTCGCATCCAGCGCGCCATTCGTACCAAAAAGCAGGGGATTTCCGCTGTTGACCGTAACATAGGTGTCATTAGTGCCATCAACATTGAAATGCGTTTGCCATTCCCCGGAAGTCGCGGTTTTTTCAAAATACATGGTCAGGGCATGGGGGTTACCCAAGCTATCGTAGACTGACAGAGCCGTTGAATAGTTGTATGACTGCGGATCAGGCGTATATAAAGGCGCCGTTGCCGCAACCCAAGGCAGTGCAGGCACCGTTTTACGTGAATCAAGCTGCAAATTCGCTTTCACACCCGTAAAGCCTGCCGAGGTACTGGTTCCGGTTTCAATCGGCGGCAAGTCGGAAGCGGATATCTGGATCGGTGCAGGCGTCGAAGGCACAACAATCCCGGATTGAGCCGCATAGCCGGTCAGTTTCAGTGCCTGGTCATTTACGATGTAACCATTTTTATCAAGGTGGAACTGGCCGTTCCGGGTATAGGACGTCGCCCCATTGTTATCCATCTTGAAAAAACCAGCGCCATTGATCGAAATATCCAGCGGGTTATTGGTCGAGGTCAGGTTACCCTGAGTAAACTGCTGCTGAATTGCAGAAACATTACCGCCAATACCCACCTGGCTTGCGCCAGCGCCGGCCAGAGATGCGGCATATACATCGCCAAAATGGGTGGTAGAAGACTTGAAGCCAACCGTACTGGCGTTAGCAATGTTGTTGCTGGTCGCATCGAGAGCCTTCGATGCCGTATTCAGACCGCTGAGACCTTGTTGGAATGCCATTTTCTAACCTCACTTAGAGAATTTGTTGCACATCCTTGAATGCCACGTCGCCCAAAGCGCCGAGATCAAGAACGAAGCCTGTCTTGGTTCTAACAACAGCAGAAACCGTGCCAACCTGTAGAGCCGACGCGGTGATTTTTTTCCCGCCCATGCTGGCTTCAACCGTAAAGGTGTACTTGCCGTCCGCCAGCGTTGCGCCCGAGGCATCCTTACCATCCCAGCCAAAGTAGAAATTACCCGCAGCGCGCGCGCCCATCTCCTCGGTTTGAACAATCTTCCCGGTGCTGTCTTTAATATTGAGCGTTACTTTGTCTGCGGCCGCCTCAAGTAAAACGCCGCCAACGGCTTCGCTTTTGTTCAGCGGCAAATTATTGCCGGCAACCATCACATTTTTGCCGATCATGCCTGTTGATTGAATTGCCTGCGTTTCGTTGTAACCATCAAGCAATTGCGTCATCGTCGCATTCAACTTTTCGATACCGCTGACGGTATTCAATTGTGCCAACTGGGTTGTCACCGCTGCGTTATCCATGGGATTGAGCGGATCCTGATTTTTGATTTGTGTCATCAACAAGGTTAAAAACTTGTTTTGCTGATCTTCTACCGAGCTAGTGGTTTTCGTCTTGCTACCGCTGCTGCCATTAATTGCCGAAAAGGTTGCTGCAGCAGTTGTTGAGGTGGTGTCGCCTACGATTGCCATTTTTATCTCCAATCAATCCTGATTAGCCCTGACCGATCTGCAAGGTGCGCAGCATCATGGTCTTGGCGGTGTTCATCACTTCAATATTCGTCTGGTACGAACGCGAGGCAGAAATCATGTTGGTCATTTCCTCGACCACATTGACATTCGGAAAAGCGACATAACCCTTCTCATCGGCTATCGGGTTTTTCGGGTCATAAACCATGCGCGGGGGAGACGCATCCTCAACCACCTGGCGCACTCGAACGCCTTTCGACAACTCCCCGGCTCCGCCCATCGGCGTTGCTTCGAAGACGACATGCTTGGCCTTGTAAGGCGTTCCATCCGATGAAACGATACTGTCTGCGTTCGCCAGATTCGAAGCCACCGCATTCAAGCGCATCGACTGCGCGGTCATTGCGCTGGAAGACACCTGAAAGACATTGAACAGGCTCATTTGGACCTCCTTAGCTCTGCGTGCTGCTCAATGCGCTGCGCAGCCCCTGGAATTTGTTATTGATCAATTGCGTGAGAATTTGATATTGCAAAGCGTTGTCAGTGATTTGCGAACGCTCGACATCCATATCCACGGTATTGCCGTCGGCAGCCGATTGAGATTCCTTGCGAAACTGCAGCGCGCCTGAACCAGTCATGCCATTGCCACCAAGGTGACCAGCCGAGGTTGTCGCCAGACTAGCTCCCGTAGCCCCGGTGCGAGCGCCCATCGCACTCTGCATGGCTGACTGAAAATCAAAGTCGCGTGCCTTGTAACCAGGCGTATCGGCATTTGCGATATTCGATGCCAAGACCTGATGGCGTTGTGTGCGCAAATCCATTGCCTTACTTAAGAATTCGAAATGTTGAGCGATATCGGCCATGAGCTACTCCAGAGACTTTGAATATTTAAAGCATGCTCCGTGCCACTATCCTTTACTGTCCCCATGGGCGCATATCAGGCAAAATGGCATCATGTTTTTTCGCCTTTTTTTCCTGTTGACCGTAACACTCTTGGCCAGCCCGGTTTTTGCTGCCGATTCCGCAATCATTCTGGATACGGCACAGCAACATTTGCGTCTGCAAACCAAGGGACTACCGGGCAATGTGACAGTCACCATGGGGCAATTTGATGGTAGCCGTCTGCCACCCTGTACGGCCCATGAGGCTTTTACGCCGCAGGGAAGTCGGGCAATCGGCAAAACCAATGTTGGCGTTCGCTGCCTTGCGCCCAACGCCTGGACGGTACTTGTACCGGCGCAAATTGCCGTAAGCGGCAACTATGTGACGACAAGCCGTGCACTGATTGCCGGCCAGACCATTCAGGCGGGCGATCTCGCCACTCTAAGCGGTGACGTTTCAAACCTGCCGAGCGGCATCATCAACGACCCAGCCAGTGCGATCGGAAAAACCTTGCGTAACTCACTTGGCGCCGGTCAACCCTTGCGCTCAGACCAATTACTCTCGCCGCTGGTCATTCGGCAAGGGCAGACAGTTCGTGTTATTTCCAGCGGTTCAGGTTTCTCCGTTAGTGCCGAAGGCAAAGCCATCAATAATGCGACTATTGGACAGTTGGTACAGATCCGGATGGAGTCAGGTCAGACCGTCAGTGGCACGGCTCGTGCTGACGGTAGTGTAGAAATCTCATTTTGAGCTAAAGTTCTGCTCTGAATGGTCGTTATACCGATTGAGTTCTAAAGTATTGTGAGACATATCATGAAGATCGATAGCCCTTTTAAGCCAAACACAGCGCCGGTTTCTAACCGGGCAGCAGCACCACGTCAGAATGCCAGCCCTGCGCCAAGCACTGAGGCGGTTAGCCTGAGCGCCCTGTCCAGCACCCTGCAGGGTAGCGAAAAACCGCCGGTCAATACCGCGCGCATTCAGGAAATCAAGGATGCTATTTCTCAAGGTCGCTTCAAAATCAATCCCGAAGCAATTGCTGACGGCCTGATCGAAACAGCACGCGACCTCGTCAATAGCCAGCGCAAGGCTTGATGACACCGTTAGCAAATCTTTTAAAACGGGAAACTGAAGCGGTTTCCCGTTTTATTTTGATCCTTAACAGTGAACAGGAAGCGCTTAAGTCCGGAACGCCAGACTTGCTGGCGGAGATCAACAGTAAAAAACTGCTTCTGGTTGATCAACTCAATCAGTTAGGTGCCGAACGTGCTCAACTTGCCGATTTGGCAGGAACAGCAACTGACCGCACAAAAATGGCGGCCTGGCTGCAACAACACCCACAAGAAAAACAATCCGCCAGTCTATGGGTGAAACTACTCAAATTGGCTCAAGAAGCCAAAGCGCTGCATGAACTGAACGGCCAATTGATCAGCCTGCATCTGCAACGTACAACAGACGCAATCTCGGTTCTGACTCAGCAACACAAGGAACATTCGCTTTACGGCAGCAACGGTCAGTCCTCCGCGACCACTGGCAGCCGTATTGTTGATTCAGCCTGACCCTGCTTAGCGTGCGGCAGGCTCTCCGGCTTTTAACTCCATCGGCTCTTCGGGCCGATTCGAATCAATCAAAATACTAACGCGACGGTTCCTTGCCCGCCCCTCGACTGTGGTGTTGGTTTCAATTGGCCGTGTTTCGCCATACCCAATTGCCGTCAAACGCTCCGCCCCAACACCGCTATCGTTAAACAGTCGCAAAACTGTTGTTGCACGCATGGCCGAAAGCTCCCAGTTGGAAGGAAACTGCGGCGTCGCTATCGGCACATTATCGGTATGCCCCTCAATGGTGATCGGGAAATCCGTATCTGCCAGCACCTGCGCAATGGCACCCATCGCACTACTTGATGCGGGCTGAAGCTTTGACTGCCCGGCAGGAAACAAAATACTGTCGTTAATCTCGATCGTTACGCCACGACTCGTCTCAAGCAAGCGAACCTTGCCTTGTGCAACCAAAGGCTGGAGTGCCTCCATAATGTTGTTGGCGACACTCTTCATTTGTTGGCGATTTTCGTTTTTCTTTTCTTCGGCCTTTTTCAAATCAGCCGACTTGTTATCCGCCTTTATTATGGGTCGCGCCATGATCGGTGGCGAGCCTTGCATCACCGTCAAAGGCTGGCCGCCAGGCTGGCCGGTTGTATTTTTAAAGGCATTCGTCAATGAGTTGGATAAAACCTTGTACTTTCCTTCGTTAACCGAAGAAACCGCATACATCACGACAAAAAACGCAAAGAGCAACGTAATAAAATCCGCATACGAAACGAGCCAGCGCTCATGGTTTTCGTGTTCTTCTTCTCGGCGTTTACGAGCCATTACAGCAAATAGCCCCGAAGGCGACCTTCAATAATGCGCGGGTTATCACCAACCGCAATACCGACCAATCCGTCTACCAGCATTTCGCGCATGCTAACCATGCGCGAAATGTAATATTTCAATTTTCCGGCTATCGGCAAATAAATCAGATTAGCCAGGCCAACGCCGTAAATGGTAGCGACAAAGGCAACGGCGATCCCGCCACCAAGCTTTGTGGGATCAGAAAGATTCTCCATCACGTGGATCAGCCCCATCACCGCGCCCAGGATGCCGATGGTTGGAGAATAACCACCCGCTGCATCCCAAATTTTTGCAGACTGCTTCCACTCATCCTCAAAGGTAGTAATTTCCACCTCGAGCAATTCACGTATTCGCTCGGGATCTGCCCCATCCACTAAAAGTTGCAGACCTTTTCTTGTAAATGGATCTTTGATCTGTGGAATGTAGTTCTCCAGCGAGAGCAAACCTTCACGACGGGAAATCTGACTCCAGTTCATGATCTGATCAACCAGACGCTTTTGCTCGATGACTGGCGGAATCCAGATCCACTTTGCCATTTGAATGCCACGCTTGAAGACATGGAAAGGACTTTGCAACAGAACTGCACCCAGCGTACCGCCTAAAACAATTAGTAACGCGGTTGGCTGTACCAATGAGCCAATATGCCCCCCTTCAAGCAATTGACCACCAAGGATGGCGATTGCACCAATAGCCAGGCCAGCAATACTGATCTTATCCAAGCGCTCTCTCCTTACGCTTTTTCTTGATTACCGGGATTTCATCAAGCACCTGACTACGCAATCGAGCAATGGCCTGGCTATGTAACTGACAGACACGTGATTCGGTCACCCCCATCACTTCACCAATTTCGCGCAAATTGAGTTCTTTTTCGTAGTACAGGGCCATCATCAGTTTTTCGCGCTCAGGGAGGCGCTCAATACCAGAAACCAAGGCCTGTTTGAGGCCTTTATCTTCAAGCAGGTGCAGTGGATCAGCCTCATTATCGGTGAAATGGCGCTCGAGAAAATCCTCGCCCTCATCTCCGGCAAAATCCTCCAGATACAAAATCTGATGACCCCGCGCATCCTGCAAGGTCTTTTGGTAGTCAGCCAACGGCATTTCCAACGCTTCTGCCAGTTCTGTTTCCGAAGGAACCCGACCATGCGCATGTTCCAGCTTGTTGATCATGCCTTCGATGCGGCGTAACTCCCGCCTCAACTGGCGCGGCAGCCAGTCGCTCTCGCGCAAGCCATCAAGCATCGCCCCGCGTATACGTTGAGAGGCGTAGGTTTCGAACTGGGCGCCAAAACCCTCCTCAAAACGCTCCATGGCATCGAGTAAACCCAGCATGCCGTTTTGAACCAGATCATCAAATTGCACATTGGCCGGCAAACGGGCCATCAGATGATAGGCAATACGCTTCACCAACGGGACGAAGCGCTGAACTAACTGTTCCCTATCTGGCTGCCCGGCGGCGGTATACATCAGGCTCGTAATACGTTTGGGGTTATGCGTTGGCTCAAGTGTAGCAGTTGCTGCAGGAATTGTTCGACGCCACCGCTTTCGTTTTCCCCGCGCTGCCAATAAACCAGATCCGTTGCCATATCGCGAAAAGCGCGGGCCGCCGGAGAATCAGGTGCCTGAATCAGGACCGAACGACACAACTGCGAAGACTGACGCAAGGATTCATCCAACGGGATGGCGCCAGCGTATTCAAGTTGAGCAATACCGCGCTGCGCTGTCACCTGTGCAATATTTTCGTATATGGATCGGGCATCAGAAATGCTACGCACCTTGTTGACCAGAATACGGAAATGTTTGCGGGAAAAATCGTGGCTCACTTTTTTGATCAGTGAATAAGCCTCAGTAATTGAAGCACTATTACCGGAAAGAACAACAACAGCTTCCTGCGAAGCCAGGCCGAAGGGTGAAAACCCCTGCGGGTGAGACATACTGGCATCAACCAGGATCACATCAAAGGGACGCTCCAGAGAAGACATCGCATCAAGCAAAGTTTGTTGCTGCGCCAGCGAAAGTCGCCCCAGTTTTTTTACCGCACGTGCCGCAGAAAGTAGTCGCAGGCCGGACATGGGCTGCAGCAAGGCCTGAGATAACGATAACTCCCGTTGCACGACATTGAGCAAATCATTTTTCACAACCTGACCGAAGGACGCCGCAATATCATCGCGTGAAGCATTCTCGTCAATGATCAAGACTTCCTTGCCCAGGCGAGCCAAGGCGACACCGAGATTTGCGACGGCTACGCTACGTCCGACACCTTCACAACCTGCAACAAAGGTCACAACCTGCAATTGACTGCCGCCGAGCAGGCGCCGCAAGCCAGCGGCCTGATCTACGCGAAAATCAGCCACGGCGTGCTCCTGCTGTCATCGGAGCTGCATTGGCCATCATCAGTGCTGGTTCGACACCATCGTAGGTGTGCGCCGAATTATCTGGCGCATCCTTGAAGGCGCGATGCAGAAGATAACTGCGATTCGGCAAATGCAGGTCTTCCGGAACACGCTGGCCGTTCGATACATAATGCAACTTGAGCCCATGACGCATGATTACATCAAGCGGCGTTGCCAGACTGGCTGCCTCATCAATTTTAGTCAGAATGCAACCCGCCAACCGCTCGCCCTGATAAGCACGTACGACATCGTCGAGCGTATCTCCGCGCGAGGTTGAAGAGAGCAAAAGGAGGCGCTGAACGTCACAACCAGCCAACATGTCGGTCAGTTCAGGCACAAGCTTGTCCTTCTGGCTCATGCCCATCGTATCGACCAAAACCATGTGCTTGTTTTGCAATTCGCGTAGCGTTTGGCGTAGTTCAGCGGCATCTTTAACCAGATGAACTGAGACACCGAGAATCCGGCCATATATGCGCAACTGTTCATGTGCGCCGATTCGGTAACCATCTGTTGTGACCAACGCCACCTTGCTCGGACCGTGGCGCAACACACAACGGGCAGCCAGTTTGGCTGTGGTCGTCGTTTTGCCGACACCGGTTGGGCCAACCAAGGCATAAATACCGCCACGATCAACTATGTCGCCTTCATTGCTGATGGTCATCAATGAGCGATCAGCAGCACCCTTTACCCAGGCTAACGCCTGCGATGGATCAAACTCCTGCGGCAAATCGTTCAGTAAATCACGGGCAAACTGAGGGGAAAAACCGGAATCTAGCATTTGGCGCATGACTTCTGTTTTAACCGGCTGCGTGCGTGCAGTTTCACCCCAGGCAAAGCCAGCCAGATGCTGTTCGACCATTTTGCGCAGAGAGCGAATCTCATCCATGACTTCCAGAGGAATAATCTCCGCTTCAGGACGGCGGACAGGCGCTGGCGCTGGCGTCGGTGGCATTTGCGGACGGGGTGTAGCGGATTGACTCGCGGCCCGGGGCTGAAGCGCCTCAGGTGTCGGGGCAGGTGCCTGCGGACGCGTAGTTTCCAAACTGCGCAAAGAGCCGGTTTTGGGTATCCCCGCATTAACCAGCCCCTGATGGCGCATCGGTGCAGAGTTTGAGGCCGTCGTGCGGTTGACCGCAACAGTTTGGTTATTGACTGGTATCGCAGGAGGGCGTTGCGCCACTTGAGCACGGGCGGCACTTAGCGAAACACGATAATCGTCATCAAGCTCCGGTTTCTGCTGCGGCCGTTGATGCGGCATTGGTGCTTCGGCTACCTGGGTCGGCACGATCATTGCCATATCGCGCGCGGCAACGGCCATGACTTCGACACCACCGGGGATACCTCGATTGGACAGGATAATCGCGTCGTTACCGAGCGTCTCCTTAACTTTTCGCAAGGCGTCGCGAGCGTTGGCTGCGATAAATTTTCGGACGTTCATGTCTTGCCTCCGATGATCGTAGTCATCTTGATAATTCGATTTTCTGGTACTTCGTTATGCGCCAGAACCTTCAACTGCGGAATGGTGCGACGTAAAAACCGGGAGAGGAGCAGACGCAGGCTTGCAGGAACCAGCAATACAGCCGGTAAACCAAGACTTTCCTGACGTGCGGCGGCACTTGCCGTTTCGCGGACCAGCGTATCGGCAAGACCCGGCTCAAAACTGGTATTTTCCGTACCACCTGCAACGGCTTGCGCCAGGAGGCGCTCAAGCGTCGGGTCGAGCGACATGACCTGCATTTCGGCATTACCTGGGAATAGCTGCTGAACAATTGCCCGACCCAGGGCATTACGCACCTGGACGGTAAGATCGTCAGCATTTTGAGTACGCGGTGCGTGCTCAGCGACCGTTTCGATGATGGTGCGCATATCACGGATATGGACGCCCTCTTCAAGCATGTTCTGGAGAATTTTCTGTAGGGTGCCAAGCGGCACAATTTTCGGCACCAAGTCCTCGATCAGCTTCGGCATTTCCTTGGCCAGATGGTCAATCAACTGCTGAACTTCCTGACGGCCAAGCAATTCGCCGGCATGGGTCAGGATCAGGTGATTGAGGTGTGTCGCAACCACTGTCGAGGCATCAACCACGGTGTAACCATAAGCCTGCGCCTGCTCACGCTGACCGGCATCGATCCAGGTGGCAGGAAGACCAAAGGCCGGGTCCTTGGTGGCTGTGCCACTCACCGTACCGGCAACGCGTCCCGGATTGATGGCCAAAAACTGGCCGGTAAATGCCTCTCCTTGCCCAACCTCAACCCCTTTAAGCAGGATTCGGTAGGCATTAGGTTTCAATTCAAGATTGTCGCGGATGTGAACCGGCGAAACCAGAAAGCCAACTTCCTGAGCAAATTTCTTGCGGATGCCACGAATGCGGCGCAACAACTCGCCATCCTGTGACTTGTCGACCAAAGGAATCAGGCGATAGCCAACTTCAAGTCCGAGCACATCAAGCGGCGCCACATCACTCCAGCTCGCCTCCATGGCCTCCTGCATTGGTGCCGGCACAACTTGTACGGGCGTTGAAACGATACGCTTCTCAGCCTGGTACATGCGCCGAGCCATATAACCCAACAACCCAGCCAAAAGCAGGAAGACCAGATTGGGCATACCCGGAATCAGCCCCAGGAAGCCGATAATGGCTGCCGTAATACCGATTGCGTTCGGATTCCGGAACATCTGGCTCATCGCCTGCTGACCGATATCGCGATCATCCGAGACGCGGGTAACGACCATACCAGCGGCAATTGAAATGATCAGGCCGGGGATCTGTGCAACCAGACCATCACCAATGGTCAGTAGCGTGTAATTTTTCGCCGCCATGGCGAAGTCCATATTGTGCTGCGCCACACCAACAATCAAGCCGCCGACGAGGTTGATCATCATGATCACGATACCGGCGATGGCGTCGCCGCGCACAAACTTTGAAGCACCGTCCATGGAGCCGTAAAACTCGGACTCACGGGAGATATCGAGACGACGCTTGCGCGCGTCTTCTTCACCGATCAAACCGGCATTAAGGTCGGCATCAATCGCCATCTGTTTACCTGGCATTGCATCCAAAGCAAAGCGCGCTGACACTTCGGCGACGCGACCGGCACCCTTGGTGATCACCACAAAGTTGATGACGACCAGAATCAGGAAAACCATGATGCCCACGGCAAAATTGCCGCCGACCATGAAATGGCCGAAGGCTTCGATCACCTTGCCCGCCGCATCGGGTCCGGTGTGACCTTCGATCATCACGATCCGGGTTGAGGCGACGTTGAGCGACAGACGCAGCAGCGTCGTCACCAACAACACTGTCGGGAACACTGAAAAATCCAGCGTCTTTTGGGTGTTGACCGCAATCAACAGGACCAACACCGAAATTGCGATGTTAAAAGTGAAGAGTACGTCGAGAATAAATGCCGGCAAGGGCAGAACCATCATTGCCAGTATCATCAGGATCAACAGCGGCGCAGCCATCTGGCTTGAGCTGATGCGGCCAAACATGGCCTGAATTCCACCAAGGGTCGTGCTACTCGTTGCCATTATGCAGCCTCCGGCACGAGCTCAGGCGGCACCGGCAAATTGCGCGGGGCCATCGGATAATTGCCACCCACCAACCGCCAATTCGACAGCTGGTAGATATAAGCAAGAACCTCCGCGACTGCGTTATACAGGGCGGAGGGGATTTCACTATCGATCTCGGCGTGTTTGTAGAGCGCTCGCGCCAATGGCGGCGCCTCCATTATCGGTACCGCATGTTCGGCGCCTAGTTCTTTTATTTTCTGGGCTATCGCTCCCATACCCTTGGCCACCACTTTGGGCGCCCCCATGCCATTCTTGTAGGAGAGCGCCACAGCATAATGGGTTGGGTTGGTAACGATTACATCAGCCTTGGGTACCGCAGACATCATGCGCTTGCGCGCAGCCTGCATCTGGAGGCTGCGAATCCGGCCCTTGACGTGCGGGTCGCCCATCATTTCCTTCATTTCCTGCTTGACCTCTTCCTTGGTCATCTTCAACTTGTCAAAGTATTGCCAGAGCTGGAAGGGCACATCGGCGGCGACAATCAGAATCAGTGCCGCCACCATGATCAGGAAGGAATAGCTCAGCAGATGACCCGAGTAAGCTAGCGCAGCCTCAAGCGGCTGTCCGAGCAAACCAAAAATTTCGTCGCGCTCCTTCCAGATCAGCCATACCGCCACGCCACCAATCAGAATTGCCTTAAGCGAAGCCTTACCTAATTCCATCAGGCTATTCCACGAGAACATTCGACCAATGCCACTCAGCGGGTTCATCCGATTGAAATCAGGCATCAACGCAGTGGTTGAAAAAACCCAGGCGTTTAAAAAGAAAGGGGGAAGAATTGCTGCCAGCACCAACAATCCTATCAGCGGAGAAAAGGAAACCAGTGCATCGATGGACAAATCGGCCAGGCGCGGCACCATCAGCGCAGGTTCGTGCATCAGGTTTGTATCGAGCGTAAAACCTTTACGGGTCAACGCCACAGCACGTTGCACAAACCAGCCGCCCATCATCCAGAAGGCCGCCGCAGCGGTGATCAAAACCAGGAAGGTACCAAGCTCACGGGAATGGGGGACCTGACCCTTTTCTCGGGCCTGCTCGAGTCGCCTACCAGTAGGTTCCTCTGTCTTCTCGAGGTCGCTCTCTTCTGCCATAACCTTCAACTTGTTTTGTTGAGGCTATTATAGAAAAAATCCAAGAAAATTAAAGGGGTAGCGCACTTTATTTAATCTGTTTCTCAGAACAGTGCCGCAACACCATGACAACAAGACAAACATTCTGAAATAAAAAAAGGGGGCAAGCCCCCTTTCGAATGCTCATCCGTAAACCCTGATCAGGCGAATTCAAGCATTTTCATTCCGCCGCCACCAATTTCAGGACGAATACCGAGATCAGAAAGCAACTCTTTCATATCAAGGATCAACACAATCTGACCGTTGGACAAAGTCGTGACCCCCGCAACCCCCTTGGGTTTGAAGTCTTCAAGCGACTTGATCACCGCATCATCACGACCGGCGAAGCTATCAACGCCAAGAATGAAGCTGCGCTCCGCCGTTTGCATGAACACACCATATTCTGGCGGTTGCTCGACCGGCCAGCCTAGCAAACGGGCCAAGGTAATCACCGGCAAAACCTCACCGCGCACAACCAAGGTTTCCTTGCCGCCCACCTCTTGAATACGATCCCGGTCAATCGGCAGAATTTCACGAACCATCGACAGGGGCAATGCAAATGGCTGATCACCCAGCAAAACCAGCAAAACCGGCAAAATGGCTAATGTTAGCGGCAGCGAAATAATGAAAACCGATCCCTTGCCCGGCTCGGAACGAATTTCGACAGAGCCATTCAATTTCTGGATATTGGTTTTGACAACATCCATCCCGACGCCGCGACCTGAAACGTCCGAAACCTGGGCCATAGTCGAGAAACCGGGGAGGAAAATCAGATTGAGGCTCTGACGCTCATCCAGGGTATTAGCCTCCTCCTCGGAAATCAGCCCTTTTTCGACCGCTTTCGCACGAATCCGCTCGGCGCTCATTCCCTTGCCATCATCGGCAATGATCAGAACGATGTGATCGCCTTCCTGACGCGCCTCCAGACGCACCAAACTCTTGGCCGGTTTACCACAAGCCTGACGATCTGCCGGTAACTCCACGCCATGATCAACTGCATTACGGATCAAGTGGATCAGGGGATCGGCCAAATCCTCGATCATCGTTTTATCGACTTCAGTTTCCTCACCTGACAAAACCAGTTCGACATCTTTACCTAGCTGACGCGCCAAATCTCGGGCAATACGCGGATATTTCTGGAACAGGCGGCCAATTGGCTGCATGCGGGTTTTCATGACCGAATTCTGCAGATCAGACACCAGCAAATCGAGCTGACTGACCGCTTGATCTAGCGCATGCAAGGTTTCCGAATCATTCTTGCCAGCCAGAATATCAGCGCGCAAGCTGGTCAAGCGATTCTTGGTCAGTCCAATCTCACCGGAAAGATTGAGCACTTGATCAAGGCGCGCCGTATCGACCCGAATCGTATTTTCACGACCACGTTCTTCGCTACGACGCGCGGAAGTCGCTTGTCCACCCGGGCGATCGGTTGTACGACGTCCAAAAGCCGAAGGAGCAGGCGTTCCTGCCGGTGTTACCGTGGTTGTAGAACTTGCGGTAGTTGTCGCAACAGCCGCCGGAGTTTCAGCAGACACCTCCGCCTTTGCAATAAATTCACCTTGCGTTGCTGGCTGCCCGGTAATTGCCGCGTGCAACTGATCCCAGTCCGGCTCACCAGTGTTTGTCGGCGCGACCTCCGCAGCTGACGCTACCGGTGATGGTTGAACAACCACTTGCGGTGGCGGAGTCGCGCCCGGCACCTCACCCTCCAGAGCCCCGCGCAGTGCTGCGATAACCTGCGGATCTGCCGGCTGCGGCTGGACCATCTGACCCAATTCGCCAAACATTTCACGCACCCCGTTGGTGGCCGCCATGATGACGTCCATCAACTCGGGACTGAGTTCAAGCTCGCCATTTCGCAGGCGATCAAAGAGATTCTCCGTCAGATGGCAAAGGGTAACCAGCTCACTTGCGTTGAGAAAGCCCGCCCCCCCCTTGACCGTATGGAAGCCACGAAAAATATCGTTGAGCAACCCACGGTCATCCGGCATTTTTTCCAGTTCAACCAACTTGTTATCCACATCGGACAACAAGTCATGCGCTTCCTGCAAAAAATCCTGCAGGAGATCTTCCATTCCGCCAAAGTCACTCATCTCCGACTCCCTCAGAAACCTAGGCTATCGAGCAAATCATCAACCTGTTCCTGGTTGACCACAACATCCGTCCTGCCTTCACTATTGACCACAGGCCCATTCATCAAACTAGCAACTTCTTCTGTGCGTTTTGTTTCTGGAATTACTTGAACCAGAACATTCATCAGGCCTGCTTCAAGCTCCTGTGCCAAGCTGACAACTTTTTTGATGACTTGCCCGGTCAAGTCCTGAAAATCCTGCGCCATCATGATTTCGGTCAGTTGTGCGTGGGTTGCCTGCGTTTTCTGTGGCACCTTCTGATTCAGGAAATCACGTGTTTCTGCAGCCAGTTTCTTAAAGTCTGCAGTGCCCATTTCGTTGGCAAAAACCAGATCCCAACGCGCACCCAAAGCTTTTGAAGAACTTTCGATATCATCAACCAAGGGGCTGGCGATATCAGTAGCATTCAGTACGCGGCAAGCAGCTTGCTCGGTCAGGTTGGCGACATAGGCCAGGCGATCCTTGGCATCCGGCAAAGCCGAAACTGTTTTCTCGAGCAATTTGTCGTAGCCAAGCTGCCCCAAGGTGTCATGCAGCAAACGAGCCATTTGACCGATGCTGTTAAACACGCCCTCTTGCTTAGACCACGCTTCACCAGACGCCTCTGCTTCAAGTGAAGCAACATCTACAGAGGCCTGTAAAGACTGAGACTCGGCAGAAACGCTATCAAAAAGCGCCTGCAAATCATCATCATCACCGGTCGATGATGGCTTGGGTGCAACAGGCGCCGGTGTCGGAGTAGCCGGCGTGAAATCGGCGGCTATCGAGTCGAAGAGGGCTTCGAGATCGTTTGAATCGTTGTTCGCGCTCATCATTCCCTCTTAGGCCATGCCCATTTTTTCGAAAATTTTGTTGAGTTTTTCCGAAAGCGTGCCGGCAGTGAAGGGTTTTACAATGTAGCCGCTGGCACCCGCCTGGGCTGCCGCGATGATATTTTCTTTCTTTGCCTCGGCCGTAATCATCAATACGGGTAGATGCTTGAGCGTTGGCGTAGCACGAATTGTCTGCAACAAGGTCAGGCCATCCATGTTGGGCATGTTCCAGTCGGTGACGACAAACTCGAACCCACCGCCTTGCAGCTTTTGCAAGGCGATAGCACCATCCTCGGCCTCATCAACATTCGTGAAACCTAGTTCTTTGAGCAAGTTGCGCACAATTCGGCGCATCGTGGAAAAGTCATCCACCACCAGGATTCTCAATTTCGGATCTGCCATGCTTACTCCAAGAATTTTTTGTTATCGTTCAATCAGAGGGCGCAAGGTATCAGCTAAAGCCTCTGCATCAAATTTTGCTACGTAGGCATCCACTCCCACTGATTTGCCCATTGCTCGATTGGCTTCAGAAGAGAGAGATGAATGCATCACAACCGGCACACCATCAAAACGTGGATCAGACTTGACGTTTTTGGTTAACACATAACCATCCATTTCCGGCATTTCTGCGTCGACAAGAAGCAGGCGGATTTCATCTCGAATACTGGTCCCGCTCTGGATGCAATGCGCAGCAATACCTTGCAAGCGGGTCCACGCCTCCATGCCGTTGGTCGCGTGCTTGTGACGCACACCCAATTTATCCAGCACTTCTGCGATCTTGCGTCGGGCGACCACCGAATCATCAACAAAAAACACACTGGTATCGGGATCCACCCTGGCTGGCGCAATATCCACGATCATCGCCTCACCAAATGCGTTGGCAAGGATTTGTTCGACATCGAGAATCGAAACCAGGCCACCGCCATCAAGATTGATAACTGCGGTGATCAAGCCCTGATTCCCGGAAATAATACTCTCTGGCGCCTTGACCCTTTCCCAATCGACACGAATGATGCGATCAACCTCGTGCACCAGAAAGCCAAGCGTCCGCTTCGAGTATTCGGCAACCATCATGGTTTTGCCAAGACCTGGCGGCACACCTTCAAGTTGCATGAACGGAGCGAGCGAAAGCACAGGAATGACGTTGCCGCGCAAGGAAATCAACCCTTCAACGCCACGCGGCATATTTGGAGTCTTGGTGATGCGTGGTGTTCTACCGACTTCGCGCACCTTGAAAACATTGATACCAAAGACCTCGCGTGTACCCAGCGAAAAAAGCAGAATCTCCATTTTATTGGAGCCGGCCAAGCGTGTCCGCGCATCAATACTATCTAGCAGATTTTTATTCTCAACGAGATCCATTGTCCCCCCTCCCGTCAGGCCGAGATTGCCTTGAGCTCAGCGACATCAACACCCAAACGGCGCGCCAAGGTTTCTGACAGCCGTTGTGGTTCAAACTTCGGCACATATTCGTCAACACCGACCGAAAGCCCTAGTTTTTGATTTGACATTCCCGACAGCGATGAATGCATGATCACCGGAATACCTGCAAATCGCGGATCACCCTTGATTTGTTTGGTCAGCATATAACCATCCATTTCCGGCATTTCGATGTCAGTCAAAATCAGATTGATGATTGATGAAAGAGGCCGCCCAACCGACTTGGCGTAGGCCGCCATTTTTTCCATTTCTTCCCACATCCGTCGACCATTGACCGCCGAAACACCTTTAACGCCCATGGCGGCCAGCGTGCGCTCGATTTGCTTACGCGCAACAACAGAGTCGTCACAGTAGAAAACGGTGCAGTCAGGGCGGTCAATAGGAACCACGCTGCGGAAAATCAGTTCATTGTCGATGCTGGTTGTCTCGGACAACACTTTTTCAACGTCCATCATCATGACCAGCCGATTATCCTCAAGCTCGGTCACCGCCGTGACCAAACCGCCGGTTTGCGACATCAGCATCTCTGGAGGAACTCGCATCTTGCTCCAGTCAAGGCGCAAAATAGTATCGACTCCCTCAACCAGGAAGCCTTGGGTATGACCGTTATATTCGGTAACGATCATGATTTCACGCGGCACATCGGACGAAATGCCTGAATACTTGGCCAGATCAATCACCGGCACCAAAGCGCCACGCAAACTGACCATTCCTTCGACGGAGGACGGCATATCAGGCGCCGCCGTGATCGGTGGCGTGCGCATGACTTCACGAACTTTAAAGACGTTAATGCCGTAAGTCTCGCGACGCCCGGTGCGTTGATCCACACCTAAAAAGAAAAGGAGAATCTCAAGCTTGTTGGTTCCCGCAAGCTTGGTTCTGGCATCAATATTTTTCAGCAATTCCGACATTGTTATCCCCTCGCACTCTGTGCAAACGGCTTGTTGGTATGACTATAACGCCGATGCGAACTCAGGATACACGCTAATGCCACAGCAAACCTTAATTGCTGCGCTCTCCCGATACAACAGCCTCCACGCACTTAATATCCGTACTAACGGAGCAGAGTGCCAATCGCTTTAGGCAATACGAAACAATTTGCTGAAATTAGCGATATCGAGCACCTGCTTGACATTGCCTTGCACTCCGGTCAGTGACACATCCTTGTTTACACCGCTCATTTTGTCGCGCAATATGAGCAGCATACCCAAAGCCGAGCTATCCAAATAATCGACGCCAGCGAAGTCGACCGTAACAGCCTTGACTGCTGGGTCAGTAATCAGTGACTCATAGGCGGTACGGAAATCACGATGCGTATTGAAGTCAAAACGACCAGTCAGCTTAATGGTGGCCTTGGCAGCATCTTTAGTAATGGTTGCTTGCATATTTTTCCCTGTACTGTTTTCAGACTAACTTTAACTAGTGTAATACTTTGGCCATAGGCATCAAACCTTTTAGCTGTAAATCAACGATTTGCTGCCTGCAAAACCTTGCGTGATATTTCTTCAAGCGGGTATTGCTCTTCAACCGCCCCAATCAAAAATGCTTCCCGCGGCATACCATAAACGACGCAACTAGCTTCATCCTGACCAAACGTTCGTGCGCCAGCCTGACGCATACGCAACATGCCTTGTGCGCCATCCTTGCCCATTCCGGTAAGAATAACTGCAACCGCCTGCTTGCCGACAATTGAGGCGGCAGAATCAAAAAGCACATCAACCGCCGGGCGATGACGATTGACTGGAGGCGTGGCCAGAAGCTCGATTACATGGCCGGAAGCCGCACGCCGAATTTGCATGTGCGAATGCCCTGGCGCGATATAAACAGTTCCTCCCTCAACCTTTTCACCTCCCTGAGCCTCAATCACTTTTGGCTGGCAAAGCGAATCCAGACGCTTGGCGAACGAGGCAGTAAATGATTCTGGCATATGCTGCACAATCAAGATGGGCGGACAATCAGCCGGAACCCCCGTGAGGAACTCCTTGATTGCTTCTGTGCCACCAGTCGATGCGCCAAGAAAGATAATTTTGTTACTTGTACCCATTCGTAGTGCTGGCTTTAGCAAGGCAGAAACAGAACTGGAGGGAGCGGGAGCGGACTGGTGAGCTGCGAATTTGCGCAGCCGGGCCCCCTTGGCGGCACGCAATTTCTCGACCAATTCTTCCGCATATTCCTCCATGCTTTTGAGGCCATCGGCCCGTGGCTTGCCAATAAAATCGAACGCTCCCAATTCAAGCGCCTTTAGCGTTGTATCAGAACCCGTCTGAGTATAGGCGGAAACCATGACGACCGGCATGGGTCGCAAACGCATCAGGCGCTCAAGAAACTCCAGTCCATCCATTTTTGGCATTTGCACATCAAGGGTCAGCACATCCGGGTTGAGTGACTTGATCATTTCGCGCGCCACAACTGCATCAGGCGCAGAACCAACCACCTCCATATCGGCGGCACTGCCGATCATCTCGGTTAGCAAACCGCGCATCAACGCGGAGTCATCAACCACTAAAACTCGAGTTTTCATTGACATATATTTGTCATCAAATTATACGGTTTCATAAAATTTCGCAAATAGTCTAAATAAACAGCTCAACATCACCTTCAACCTTAGAGCTGCTAAGGCGAGCCTTGTAGTCTTTCTCACGAGTAAACAATGTTTCGTTGTGGACGCGGTGCAGTTTTTTGACCATCACACGCCCTGAGTCAGGAAAATAGTAAACTTTTCTCGGATATGAATCCAGCAAGTCTTTGGCGACTATTGGTATTTTTTCAGTTTTTAGGTAATCGAGCACAAATTCAGCATTTCTTGTGCCGACATTACTGCTCGAGAGGCTGGCCATTACAGCTCCGCCGCCAAACACTTTGGCCTCCAGACTATTCCGACGAGCCCCCATTTTCAGCAAATGGTTGATTAAAACCTCCATGGCATAGGTGCCATAGCGAGCCGAAGCGCCTACCGTTTCGCGGCCGCCATCATCTGGCAGCATGAAATGATTCATTCCGCCCATGCCTGTTTTGGTATCGCGTATGCAGGCAGCAACACAGGAGCCAAGAACCGTGACCAACAACATGCCGCTATCAGTCACAAAGTACTCGCCCGGCAAAATCTTGGCGGCCTCACTATCGAAATGCCGGTCGTAATAACGGTTGGTGGCGAGATTCTCGTCGTAAGCGTGCGACACAAAATTCCTTTGTTTTTTCTACCGTGCTTTTGCCAAGGCATAAACAGTCTTGCCCATTGACTTGAACAAGTCGGCAGCATGCAGGAAGCTTTCGGAATGCCCAGCCAGCATCAATCCATCCGGTTGCAACATCGGCGCAAAGCGCGCCAAAATTTTGTACTGCGTCGGCTTGTCGAAATAGATCATGACATTGCGGAAAAAAATTATATCGAGCGGGCCTCGCACCGGCCAATTAGGCTCCAGCAAGTTAACTCGCTGAAACTCAATCAACCGCTTTAACTCCGGTCGGACTGCAACATAACCCTCCTGGGCACCAGACCCTTTCAGGAAGAAGCGTTTGAGCCGATCAGGTGACATTTTTTCGACACGCTCGATGGGGTAAACCCCTTTTTGCGCAGTCGCCAGAACATTGGTATCCAGATCAGAGGCAAAGATAGAAACATGCGATGCATTTGCGCCAAAGGTTTCGAGCACCGTAATGGCAATCGAATATGGCTCTTCACCGGTTGATGCAGCCGAACACCAGATGCGTATCGGACGCTTGGTGCCAAGTTTCAGCAAATGATCGGCAAATATTGGAAAGTGGTGCGGTTCACGGAAAAAAGAGGTCAGATTTGTCGTCAGCGAATTGACGAACCGCTCCCACTCATCTGCCCCACCCTTTTCGAGCAAATCCAGATATTCACCAAAGGTATTTTTCCCTGTTGCACGCAAACGCCTAGCCAGTCGAGAATAAACCATATCCTGCTTGACCGGCGAAAGCGAAATGCCGGCATGCTGGTAAATCAGCTTGCGTACACGCTCAAAATCAGCACTTGAAAAACTGAATTCACGCTCGCCTTGATCACGCCCGAACTGTGCGACACCACCGGCTCTTGCCACCGTACTTGTTGGCGGAGGTCTTCCCAGATCTGCCATTAGAATTCTTCCCATTCATCATCAATATTGGCTGGCAACGCAGCCTGTTTGGCAGGAGCCAGGCGAACTGCCGGCTTTGGCGCCATAGCGGCAGGTGCGGACAGACGCTTGGTTGCGCCCCCGGCAGCCACCTTGAAAATTGAAACTGCTTGCGCCAGATTATGCGCTTGTTCTTCGAGACTTTCTGCTGCCGCCGCCGCTTGTTCGACCAAGGCAGCATTTTGCTGCGTTACTTCATCCATCTGGGTGACAGCAAGGCTTACCTGCTCAATGCCTGCGCTCTGCTCGCGGCTCGCTTCAGAGATATCGCCCATGATCTTGGCGACCTGCTTGATGCTGTGAACAATATCTTCCATCGTCCGCCCCGCCTGATCTACCTGACGGTTACCAGCCTCGACCTTATCCACCGAATCAGAGATCAAGCCTTTGATCTCCTTCGCGGCATCCGCGCTACGCTTGGCCAGATTGCGTACCTCGGTTGCCACCACGGCAAAGCCACGACCCTGCTCACCGGCACGCGCCGCTTCGACAGCGGCATTCAAGGCCAGTATATTGGTGTGGAAGGCAATGCCATCGATGACCCCGATAATGTCGGCAATCCGACTACTCGATTGCTGAATCGCAGTCATCGTATCCACCACCTGCGCCACCATTTCGCCACCCTTGATCGCTACGAGCTGGGCATTGCCAGCCAGTTCATTGGCTTGACGTGCGTTATCGGCATTGTGTTTAACCGTGCTGGTCAGTTGTTCCATGCTGGAGGCGGTTTCTTCCAGACTGCTGGCTTGCTCTTCAGTGCGGCTCGACAAATCCTGATTGCCGGAAGCAATCTCCTTGGCAGCAGTATTGATCGCATCGGTCGCCTCGCGGATCTGGCCGATAATCTCGCGCAAACGGGTAACCGTCTGATTCGCATCATCCTTGAGCTGGCCGAAGGTGCCTTCGTAATCTGCTGTAATGCCTTTGGTCAAATCACCATCGGCCATCGCCGACAGCACATTGACCACATCATTAAGGCCAACCTCACTGGTCTGCATCAGCGTATTGAGATCATTGGCCAAACGTAAAAAGAAGCCATTTTTACCGTCGACCGCAACACGTTGCGTAAAGTCGCCACGCGCAGCACCACCGACGATTTCGGCGACTTCGTTTTCAACACGCACCTCTTCGGTACGATCTACCCACTGACTGGCTCGTCCCAAATAGTGCCCAGCGGCATCGCGTACGGGGGTCGCCGTCACTTGCAAGATGCGCCCACACATTGCGACATCGAGTGTTCGCGGCGCACTCAGCTCGACCCGATAAGCCGCCTTGACCGACTCATCATCAAAAAAATCAACCAGTGAAAAGCTGAACATGCTGGCCACTGAAAAGCCGGGGACGCGCCTCGACATATCCGCTTCCATTGAAGACCAGAGTGCCCGCCCGGAATCATTCATGTAGATCAGCGCATCACTTTCATTGGTGATCGTCATCGGCGTCCCGGAACCGTCAAGCGCCATCTTGATGCGTGTCATTTCAGCCGCCGTGCGACGCGCTTCACTGAGATCAAACCCGGATTTGATCAACATCGTACGAGCGGAATCGGCAATCGCCATCAACTCATCGTGCCGTTCAAAATTGAGCTGAACGTCCATCCGCCCCTCTGACAACAATTTAAAAAATTCAGCCGCATCGCTAATTGGGCGACGAATACCACGCACCAACCCAACGGCAAGAAATACGCCTAACAAGCAAATACCGGCGAGCAACAGGCTGAATTTAAGCTTGAAAGCGTCAGCGTCGACCGCCGCGTGCCCAACTTGAGTTTTGGCCTCACTGAGCTGCAACGCGACCAGTTCGCTCAGTTTGTCCGAGATCGGATCAATGGCCGGATAGAGATCCTTAGTCGCAAAAACGGTAAGCGCCTCTTTATCCTTGCCGCGCAGAATATCCTTGAGCTGGACAGTCGCTGCGTCACCCGCTTTCATCAGGATACCGACCTCAGCAACCAGTTTCTTTTCCTCATCGGTCAGATAAGTCGAGGTGTAATCCCTCCAGCGCCCGGCAATGACACCTTGCGCTTGCTCGACTTTGCCCAAGGCAGAGTCAAAAGTCTCCGCCCCGTCACGTGTCTTGTGTGAAAGATCGACAATCGATACCGCGTAAGCATCCGCAACCTCCTTGAGTTGCTGAAGCGGCACCACGCGGTCGGCATAGACCGTCTGTAACCGGCCGTCACTTTCACCCACTGTCATCATGCCCAAACCGCCGACCAACAACATGCCTGCTGTCAGCAAGCCACAGATGGCAAAAATCCGCTGGCCAATCGTGCGATTCTTGAGCCATCCCGCCAGACTGAAACCCGACTTGACCACCGCACCATCAACGATAGCCAGACCAGCCGCGCGCCCTTCACGGAACATCCGGTAGGCGCTATCAGCCGTCTCAATTTGTTCACGGGTCGGGGCAGTACGGACAGACATGTAGCCGGTAACAACAGCGTTCTGATAGATTGGCGTAGCGTTCGCCACAACCCAGTAATAGTCACCATTTTTACAACGGTTTTTGACCAAGCCAGTCCAGGGCCGACCTGCCTTTAGGGTATTCCACAGATCAGCAAAAGCCTCGGGCGGCATGTCAGGATGGCGGACAATATTGTGCGGCTGCCCGAGCAATTCGCTTTCCGTAAAGCCGCTGATGTCAAGAAAGCTTCGATTGATATAGGTAATCTGGCCCTTCAAATCAGTCGTCGAGACTATGCTTTCCCCCGCACCAAGCAAGACTTCCTTTTGCGTAACCGGTAAATTGGTTTTCATCCCATCGTCCCTTTCAATCGCACTTCTCGGCGCTTAGAACTCGTGCCACTCATCATCCAGCGAAGCCTGCAATTGCGCCGGTTTCGGCTTGCGCCCGGCGGACTGCGGTGAAGCCTGCACAGACTCGCGCGCCGGGGCGGCAAGCCGCTGCTGGTGGCCGCCACGTTCGGCAACCTTGAATACGGAAACCGACTCGGCGAGGTGATTAGCCTGCTCTTCCAGACTTTCGGCCGCAGCCGCAGCCTCTTCGACTAGCAGCCTGTCGGGCTTAAGCCGGCCAAGCCGATGAAATGGAGGCTGAGCGGC
>ERZ724524.239-NODE-239-length-35750-cov-10.279059_pt1 | contig 35750 bp, 36 predicted proteins | sample MGYA00376057_ERZ724524 | MGnify/ENA primary metagenome ERZ724524 (study PRJEB28724, sample SAMN07190888) | wastewater metagenome | isolation source: influent of sewage treatment plant in Hong Hong | place: USA: Christiansburg, Virginia | collected 2016-03-01 ...
AGTTCGGCGGCATTGGCCCGGGTGGCCGTGCCGGCAGGATCGCTCAGGCTTGCGGCAAGGCTCTCGGCAAAATCTGCCGGACTCTGGGGGGAGGCTGCCGTCGTCGTCGGGTTCGTTGCGCTGGCGGTTGTCGTTAGCGCGCTGGCTGTCAGTGTGGCGAGGGCGGTGCTGGAAACTTCGGCAGCGCTGTCTTCAACGGGGGTGTGGCGGGTGGTGAGGTCGAGCTGTGCAGGATCGTCGCTAAGCCGGCCGGCCGGCGTGCTGGCCACAGCGGGCTGCATCATGCCGGCGAGGAGGGCTGCCAGTTCGGGCTGGACCGGTATCGCCGCCGCCGCTTGTTCCGCGCCGGGAATGGCGGCGGCGTCTGCTTCTGCAGTGGCCTTGCTGTCGGTTTCGGTGCTGTCGTCCTTCTTGGTGTCGCCGTTCATTTGCCGGTGCAGTTCGCTGGCAAAACCCTTGCCAGGTGCATCGGCCGCTTCCGGGGGGGAGGCGTCCTGACGCGTGGCCTCGGTGCCTTTGGCGGGGGCGACAGGGACGATATTCGCGATGGGGTTCAAGGCCGGTCCGGACATGATGTTGTTCCTGGTGAGGATGCAGACACCAGCCGATCAGCAAGCCACGTGCCAGCTACGCCCGGGAGCGATTACTCTTCGGGGTCGCGGTCGCGGAATTGCTTGGCGGCGTGTTCGTCTGTGAGCCGTTGTTCCTGCTTGGCTTCCTTGCGGGCCTGCAGGCTCTGGTGGCGGTGCGACAGGGTGTCGAAGGCTTTTACCTTGTTGCGCTGGTCCACCCAGTTCTGCTGGCCTTGTTCTACGCGCCGTTTCGAGTCGGAGACGATACGCTGTTGGTGAGCAATCGCGTCATCAAGCTTGACGAGGAAGGCGCTGAAATTGCGCCAGGCGTCGGGGCCGATGCCATTGCGGGCCGTTTCAACGAAACGGGCCTGGTATTCCTTGCGATATTCCACCAGCAGGGCGAGCTTTTCCTCGACGGCGTGTTCGCTGGCAATCAACTCGCCAAGCTTGCGCGCGGCGTCGTCCATTTTGTTGTTTGCCAGGTCCAGCAGAGGCTGCAGCGGGAACGGCTCAGTCATCTTCACGTTCCTTGGGCTTTATCGGACGGGGGACGGGAATCTTTAGGATCGGGGTATGACGAACTTGTGAGTGGGTGGCGGGGTTCACGGGGTTGCTCCAAAGAGCGCATGGAGCTTTTCCACTGCAGATTCGTAAGGCTCGCACTCCTCAATGCGCTGCTGCAGGAAGGCTTCGAGGCGTGGGTACATGGCAACGGCCTGGTCGAGTACAGGGTCGGAGCCGGATTGGTAAGCACCCACGGCGATGAGGTCGCGGGAGCGCTGGTAGCGGGAGAACAGCTGTTTGAAGCGGCGCACCATGTCGAAGTGCTGGCTCTTGACGAGGTTGTGCATGGCCCGCGAAATGGATTGTTCGATGTCGATGGCGGGGTAGTGGCCCTGGTCCGCCAGGTTGCGGGTCAGTACGATGTGGCCGTCGAGGATGGCTCGGGCCGAGTCGGCGATGGGGTCCTGCTGGTCGTCTCCTTCGGCGAGCACGGTGTAGAAGGCGGTGATCGAGCCGCCGCCTTCCTGCCCGTTACCGGCCCGTTCGACCAGCGCCGGCAGGCGGGCAAAGACCGACGGTGGATAGCCGCGCGTCACCGGTGGTTCGCCGATGGCCAGGGCGATTTCGCGCTGGGCCATGGCGTAGCGGGTGAGTGAGTCCATGACAAGCAGGACGTGCTTGCCCTGGTCGCGAAAGTACTCGGCTACCGTGGTGGCGTAGGAGGCCGCCTGCAGGCGCATCAGCGGGCTGGTGTCGGCCGGGGCGGCGATGACCGCCGAGCGGGCCAGGCCCTCCGGGCCGAGGTTGTGCTCGATGAACTCCTTGACCTCGCGCCCCCGTTCGCCGATCAGCCCGACGACGATCACGTCCGCTGCGGTGTAGCGGGCCATCATGCCGATGAGCACCGACTTACCCACGCCGGAGCCGGCGAACAGGCCCATCCGCTGGCCGCGGCCGACGGTGAGGAGGGCGTTGATGGCGCGGATGCCCACGTCGAGGGACTGGTTGATCGGGGCGCGCTGCAAGGGGTTGATCGGGCGGGTCTGGAGGGCGCGGGAGTGGCGGACAGTGAGGGGGCCGAGGCCGTCCAGCGGGCGGCCGGCGCCATCCACCACGCGGCCGAGGAGCTCGTCGCCCATGGGCAGATGCTTGGCCCGGTCAGAGGCGCGGCGACGCGGTTCGATGCGTTCGCCGGCGATCAGGGCCGGCTGGGCGGGTTCCACGGGCAATACCTGGGCGCCGGGAGCGAGCCCGAAGACGTCGTCGGTCGGCATCAGGAAGATCTTCTCGCCGTGGAAGCCGACCACTTCGGCTTCCACCGAGGTGCCTCCGGGGATGACGATGCGACAGCCGGAGCCGAGGGGCAGCTTGAGGCCGGAGGCTTCCATCACCAGCCCGTTGATGCGCGTCAGGCGGCCGGACAGCTGGTAGGGCGGCGTGGCGCCGACCAGCTTGCGGCCGTCAGCGAGGAAGGCCTTCCAGGTTTCCGTTCCGTGTTCCATCAGGCACCGTCTCCGTCCCAGGAGATGTTGCGGCCCAGGTTGTCCATGATGCGCCGCCAGCGGGTTTGCACGGTGGCGTCGATCTGGCTGCCGGAGGCGTCGATGCGCACGCCGCCCCGGGTGATGGTGACGTCCTCCACCAGCCGGTGACCGGCGTGGCTGAGCTGTTCGCCCAGGTATTCCTTGACCATTTCCGCGTCCTCCGGGTTGAGGTGGATCAGGGCGTGGTTCTGCGGCAGTTGCAGGAGGGCTTCGCGGATCAGGTCTACGACGGCTTCGGGACGCCCGTTCAGGGTTTGACGGACCATCTGACGGGCCAGTTCGGTGGCCAGCGCGAGGATCTCGTCGGCGACTTCCCGGTCGAGGCTGGTCATCGAGTTCTCAAGCCCTTCCACCAGGCTGTGGAACTGCATGGCTTCCATGCGGCCGCGGGCCGTACCTTCCTCGTAGCCGGCGGCGTAGCCTTCCTTGCGGGCCTCGTCATGGATGCGCTCGATGTCATCGGCGGTGGGGAGGTGAATGTGCGCAGAGGGCTCGGGCAGCGGCAGGGGTTCTTCCGGCGTGAATACCTCTTCGATCGTCGGCTGCTCGGGCTCGGGTTCGATCTCCACTACAGGTGCGGGAGATGGCACAGGGGATGCTGCCGGTGCGTCGAAAGACGGTGGGGCCCAGCGCTGATAGGCGCCAACGGCCTGGTGACGGTTCATCGTCATGTCCGGACTCCGAGCTTAGACGAAGGCATCGTCGCCTCCCTTGCTGGACAGGGCAATCTGGCCTTCTTCCGCCAGTCGGCGGGCGGTCTTGAGGATTTCCTTCTGTTCGGCTTCCACTTCGGAGAGGCGTACCGGGCCGCGGGACTCGAGGTCTTCCTTGAGCATTTCAGCAGCCCGCTGGGACATGTTCTTGAAGATCTTGTCGCGCATCTCCGGCGGGGCACCCTTGAGGGCGATGACCAGCGAGTCGCTCTGCACTTCGCGCAGCAGGGTCTGGATGCCCCGGTCGTCCAGCTCCAGGAGGTTCTCGAAGACGAACATCTCGTCGAGAATTTTCTGGGCCAGGTCCGGGTCGTATTCGCGCACGTTGTCGAGAATGGCGGTTTCAGCAGCCGAGCCGACGAAGTTGAGGATGTCTGCAGCGTGACGGACGCCGCCCATGGCGGTTTTCTTGACCGTGGAGGCGCCGGCCAGCATGCGGGTCAGGGCCTCGTTGAGTTCCCGCAGGGCTACCGGCTGTACGCCGTCGAGGGTGGCGATACGCAGCAGCACGTCATTGCGCAGGCGGTCGGTGAAGTGCTTGAGAATCTCGCCGGCCTGGTCGAACTCGAGGTGCACCAGGATGGTGGCGATGATCTGCGGATGCTCGTTCTTGATCATGTCGGCGGCGGTCGGAGCGTCCATCCACTTGAGGCTTTCGATGCCGGCCGTGTCGGAGCCCTGCAGCACGCGGCTGATCAGGTGGGTGGCGCGTTCGTCGCCGAGGGCCTTGGTGAGCATGGCCTTGATGTGTTCGTGGTCGGCCTCGATGGGGTTGCCCTTCTCCGAGTAGAGAATCACCTCGTCGAGGATCTCCTCCAGCTTCTCCCTCGGTTGGGATGCCATGCCGGCCATGGCGGCGCCAAGCTTCTGGACTTCCTTGGGGCCGAGCAGCTTGAGTACCTCGGCGGCCTCGTCGGCGCCGAGGGTCATCAGGAGCAGGGCGCTCTTTTCCAGCCCCTCATCGTTGCTGCTCATTGCTTCCCATCCATTCCTTGATCAAGTTGGCGACCATGCGCGGATTGCCCTTGGCCAGTTCATGCACCTTGACGAGCTTTTCGTCGTAGGCCAGGCGGGCGGCGGCTTCGGGGGAGAGGGTGACTGCGGACCCTTCTTCGCCCTCTTCACCTTCTTCGCCCTCTTCACCCTCCCTGCGTGTGCCAGTTTCGTCTTCCTCTTCGTCCTTGACCTCCGGCTGCGGCATGACCTGCTTCATCAGCGGGCGAATCACGCCGAAAGCCACAAAGGCGATGACGCCGGCAATCACCAGGTACTTGATGAGTTCCTTGAACAGGGAGACGTTGTCCGGGTCCTTCCAGATCGGAGTTTCAGGCAACGCGTCTTGCTCGGAGGCGACGAAGGCGCTGCTGGCCACGTTGATGCTGTCGCCCCTCTCCTTGCTATAGCCCATTGCTTCGCGGACGAGGTCCTCGATGCGCTTCATTTCGGCGTCCGGCAGCGGGGTGGTTTTCACCGCACCGTTCTTGTCCTTTTCGGCCTTGTGGTTGACCGCCACTGCCACCGACAGGCGCTTGATCTGGCCGAGGGACTTGCGGGTGTGCTGGACGGTCTTGTCCACTTCGTAGTTGATGGTGGCGCTCTTTGTCGTGTTGAGCGGCGGCTGGCCAGTGGCCCCGGCGGCACCGGGTACGGCGGGCGTGGTGAGCGGTGCGGTGGCAGGCACCGGCGGCTGGTTGGTGAGGGCGCCGGGCACGCCTTGGGGGCCTTGCTCGCGGGTCTGGCTTTCGTTGCTTTGCTGGCTGCGGATGGCCTGCTCGGGTGACGGGTTGGGGCGATAGGTTTCGGCGGTCTGCTCGGTGACATTGAAGTCCACGTCGGCGGTGACCTGGGCGCGGAAGTTGCCGGTGCCGAGAATGGGTTTGAGGATGCTGTTGATGCGATCGATGTAGCCTTCTTCGAGCTCCTTCACATACTTCAGCTGGGTGGGGTCCAGCGAGGCCATGCGCATGGGGTCGGGCTTCTTGGTGAGCAGGGAGCCGTCCTGGTCGATCACGCTGACGTTGTCGTTGCTCAGCTGGGGCACGCTGGAGGAAATCAGGTGCACGATGCCGGCGACCTGGGCCGCATCGAGCGTCCGCCCGGTGTGCAGGTTGACCAGCACCGATGCGGTGGGTTTTTGTTCGTCACGCAGGAAGGCGGTTTGTTTGGGGATGGCCAGATGAACCCGGGCCCCGGCGACGGCAGCGATGGACGAAATGGTGCGCGACAGCTCGCCTTCGAGGGCGCGCTGGTAATTGACCTGTTCGTGGAACTGGGAGAGGCCGAGCTTCTGGTTTTCCATCAGCTCGAAACCGACCAGACCGCCCTTCGGAATGCCCTGGGCAGCCAGGCGCAGGCGCAGGTCATGGACCTGGGTGGCGGGGACGAGGATGGCGTTGCCGTTGTCGGAGAACTTGTAGGGGATGTTCTGCGCCTGGAGACTGGTCACCACGGCGCCACCGTCCTTCTCGGCCAGGTTGGAGAACAGCACGGAATAGTCCGGCTGGCGGCTCCACAGCATGACGCCGACGATCAGCGCAATGCCGAACGCCAGCGCGCCACCGGCAGCGAGCTTCTGGCGTTGCGACAGATTGCGGATGTTTTCCAGCACCTGCGCGAAGGGTGAGGCGGGCGGTACTGGAGCGGCGGCGTCTTCTGCTGCCATGGAAACATTCCCCCTATTTCGGATGCTCGCATTCTGTGCGCGGCAGCCTTCTTTCTACCAGACGATTAACGGCGCTTTTTGCCGCCTATTTGCCGCCTTGCCGGTGCCCGGGCAGGCCTAAGCTGCGAACCGGTGAAAATAGTTTCCAGTTGCTCATGATCCCTCCTGTCACCGAAGACCGTCTCGATGCCCGCCAACTGGCCGATGCCTTCCGCCAGTTCAGCGAGGCATCCGAGGCTCTGACCGGCGCTTACGCCGGCCTGCAGACACAGGTCGGCCAGCTTACCGAGCGCCTGAGCGTTCTGATGGGCGCGCTGCCCGCCGGTGTTGTCGTGCTCGATCGGGATGGTCTCGTCGTGCAGGCCAACCGGGCGGTGGAAAGCATGTTCGGCGTCTCGCTGGCCGGCGTTGACTGGGCGACGTTCTCCGCCAGTCGCCTCGGTGCCACTGAAGCTCCCGGCGAATGGCAGCTTGAGTGTGCCGGCGAAGCGCGCCGTGTAACCCGCGTGGACGCTACGCTCGAATCCGGCGAGGGGCGCATCGTACTGCTTAATGACGTCACCGACGCTCATCACATGCGTCTTGCCGTGGAGCGCAACGAACGTCTTGCGGCCATGGGCGAGATGGTGGCCGGGCTGGCGCATCAGTTGCGTACGCCGCTGTCGGCCGCGCTGCTCTATACCGCCACGCTGGTGCAGCAGGAAATGGGACAGGCGGATCGGGAGCGTATCGGCAATCGTGCCCTGGAGCGCCTGCGCCACCTGGAAAAGCTCATTCGCGACATGCTGTTGTTTGCCCGTGGCGAAACCCTCGGTCGCGAGCCCTTCGGCATCTGCGATCTGGTCGGCGAACTGGCTCACACCCTCGAACCGGTCGCCCGGGCCAGGGGACTGTTCTTCGAGTCGGCCTGCGGTTGCGGCGAGACCCGCGTGGTAGGCGATCGCAAGGCCATCGCCGGGGCCCTTACCAACCTGCTGGAGAATGCCGTGCAGGCCAGCGAAGCCGGTGCGGCGATCCGTTTTGACGCCCTGGTGGATGGTCCGGTGGTGCGTTTCAGCGTCGCCGACGCGGGGCGCGGCATCGATCCGGCGCTTCAGTCACGGCTTTTCGAGCCGTTCTTTACCACTCGGCCCGATGGAACAGGATTGGGCCTGGCGATTGCGCGAGGGGTGGCCCGTGCCCACGGTGGCGACATTGGCATCCAGTCCGAACCGGGCCGCGGCTCCACCTTCACCCTTACCCTCGCCATGGGCGGCTGACGCCCCGTTGCACCCCAGCTTGAGAAAGACACCCATGCCTGAAGCCCTCAACATCCTGGTTGTCGAAGACGACGCCCCCCTGCGTGATGCCGTGTGCCTGACCCTCGAAATCGCCGGCCACACCGTCACCGGTGTGGGTGACGGTCCGGCGGCCCTGGCCGAAGTGGAAAGGCAGGCCTTCAACCTCGTCCTCTCCGATCTGAAGATGCAACCCATGGACGGCCTGCAACTTCTGGCCGAACTGCGCCAGCGCCTGCCCCAGTTGCCGGTGCTGCTGATGACCGCTTTCGGCGACGTGGAAAAGGCGGTGGACGCCATGCGTGGCGGTGCCTGCGACTTTCTGATGAAACCCTTCGAACCCAATGTGTTGTTAGAGCACGTGCAGCGCTACGCCGTCACCCGTCACGAGGACGGAATGATTGCCGCTGATCCGCATACCCGCAAACTGCTGGCGCTGGCCGACAAGGTGGCCGAAACCGACGCCACGGTGCTGCTGAACGGAGAGTCCGGTACCGGCAAGGAAGTCTTTGCCCGTTACCTCCACGAGCACTCGTCGCGCAGCAAGGGGCCATTCGTGGCCATCAACTGCGCGGCGATTCCCGATTCCCTGCTGGAAGCGACCCTCTTCGGTCACGAGAAGGGGGCCTTCACCGGTGCAGTCAACGCCCAGGCCGGCAAGTTCGAACAGGCCGAGGGCGGCACGCTGCTTCTCGATGAAATCTCCGAAATGCCTCTCGGTTTGCAGGCCAAGCTGCTGCGTGTGCTGCAGGAGCGTGAAGTGGAGCGGGTTGGCGGCAAGAAAGCCATTCCCCTCGACATTCGCGTGCTGGCCACGACCAATCGGGACATGACCAAGGAAGTGGCGGCGGGCCGTTTTCGCGAGGATCTGTTTTACCGCTTGAATGTCTTTCCGCTGCCCATCCCGTCCCTGCGCGAGCGGCCGGGCGACATCGTGCCGCTGGCACGGCATTTCGCGCTGATGCATGGCGTCCGCCTGAAGCGTCCGGGACGCCTGTCGCCGGAGGCCGAAGCGGTGCTGGTGACCTATCATTGGCCGGGCAACGTCCGGGAGCTGGAAAACACCGTGCAGCGGGCCCTGATTCTCAGCGGTGGCGAAGCCGTCTCGGCCGATACCATCCGCCTGTGCCTGCCCCACTGGAATGGTGAGCCGGTACGCCTGCCCATCAGCAGTACTGCCGTTCCGGCGAACTTTGCCGTTGAGTCGGCAGATATTGCCGTTGAGCTTGCGTCTGCTGGTAATGAGGCGGGGCGCCCGGCCAACATGAAGGATCTGGAACGGGAGCACATCCTGCAGGTGCTCAAGGAGGTGGGAGGCTCACGCAAGCGCGCGGTGGCGCAGCTTGGCATCTCGGAGCGCACCCTGCGCTACAAGCTGCAGCAATACCGCCAGGAGGGGCTGTTCTCCGGTTAGTGGGGCCATATGCCGCTTGGCACGTGCCTTGCTCTGCTATAGTTGAGAAAAAGGAGCCGGATCATGGATACCCGCGGAATCGATCAGATGTTGTCGGAGCTGCGCGCCACTTCACAGGTGGCCGCGGGCAAGCCTGCGAAAGCGCCGGGCGCTGCGGGTGAAGCCGATTTCGGTCAGGTCCTGCAGAGCGCGATTGCCGATGTGAGTTCGGCCCAGATGCAGGCGCAGGAAATGGCCAAGGGTTTTTCGTCCGGCGATCCGAACGTCAATCTGCAGGACGTGATGGTCAATCTGCAGAAGGCCAGTCTGTCATTCCAGCAGATGGTGCAGGTCCGCAACAAGCTGGTGACGGCGTATCAGGACATCATGAACATGTCCGTCTGACCTGATTCAGGGGAGTCAATAAAAAAGCCGGCGCTGCCGGCTTTTTGTTTTTGCGTGTTCAGCGCATACGTTCGTGGGCGTTTCTTTCGCGTTCTACCTTGAGGATGTAGCGCTGGATGGTCGAGGCCACGCTGTTCGACAGGTTCAGGAACTCACAGCCGGCACGCAGCATCACGCTACCGTCCCGGTTGGTGATGCGAAACAGGTTGCGGACCCGCAGCGTGGCGGAAATCGGCCCGGTTTCCGGCAGCATCAGCCGGCAGTCGGCAAACTCCATGTCCGGTTCAAACGTTACGCCGCCGGACGGGACGGTAATGGCCAGGCCGCCGCCGCTGATGTCGAGTACGCTGGTTTCCACCGAGATCACCTTGTGTTCGCCGCCGACAGTGACGGGAATCAGGCAACTGAGCGCGTGGGAGCCGGGGGCGGTGAGGCGGTAATACTCGCGGCGCTGCAGGCGCAGCAGGACTTCCGGCAGCGGTACGCGGAAGGCTTCGTGGCCCTCGAAGGGGAAGCGTTCGATCTTGCTGGCGGCGAACTGGATCTTGATCTTGTCGAGCTGGGTCACGCAGATCAGCTGTTCGGCGGCCTCCACCCGGCGGTTGATCGTTTCATCGCTGGCGGCGTCGAGGATCAGGTGGCGCTCGTCCGGTGTGACGGCAAGGATGGCGGTGAGGAAGGAGTCTGCGCTGGCATCGATGAAGGCACTCAGCATGGCGCGCTTCTGCATGAGGCTGCGCAGGTTGTAGAGGATGTCGGTCTTCCCCCTCAGCAGGTATTGGGAGTAGTCGTCGGCCTGCAGGAGTTCAAACTTGAGCGGCATGATGGAGGTGGCGTCCGGGGGGCGGAATAGGTGTGGATTCTAGCAGCCCGTCTCGGGGTGCCGTGACTCACAGCAAACCGCATCTCTGTTTCCGGTCTTGCCCTCCCCTGAAAAGCAACGGGGGACGGCAAGCCGTCCCCCGTGCCGGAGAAACTGGTCAGCCCGTGTTCAGCGGGTGGCTTCCCGTTCGATCTCTTCCAGGCTGGTGTGGCGCACGTCGCGGCCCTTGACCATGTACACCACGTATTCGGCGATGTTCTTGGCGTGGTCACCGATGCGCTCGACCGACTTGGCGACGAACATCAGTTCAATGGCCTGGGAGATGGTGCGCGGATCTTCCATCATGTAGGTGATCAGCTGGCGCATGATGCCCTTGAATTCGGCATCCACTTCCTTGTCCTGGCGAACCACCTGGGCGGCGGAAATGGTGTCGAGGCGCGCATAGGCGTCGAGGGAGGTGCGCAGCATGTCCACCACTGCGTCAGCGATGTGGCTGAGGCGGATCTGCGGCATGAAGGGTGACACCGCCGTGTGGATCTGTTTGGCGGTCTTGGCGATCTTCTTCGCTTCGTCGCCGATACGCTCGAGGTCGGTGATGGTCTTCTGTACGGTGCTGATCATGCGCAGGTCGACTGCGGTCGGCTGGCGCTTGGCGATGACCTGATTGCAGGCTTCGTCCAGCTCGATTTCCAGCAGATTGACCCGGTTGTCGTTCTCGATGACCTGGTCGATGAGCAGGAGGTCGCCGTCGGATAGCCCTTCCATGGCCTTCACGATCTGCAGTTCGACCATGCCTCCCATCTGAAGGACCCGGGTGCGGATACCTTCCAGTTCGGTATCAAACTTTTTGGAGGTGTGTTCGTTCATGGGAAGTCCTGTGAATGAAGGCTGTGGTGAGTGTCGAAGGCTAACAGGCCAACATGACGTTTTTGTTTCAAGTCCGCTCGAAGGCCTGCACGCCGTCGGGCGTGGCCAGCAGCAGCACGTCGGCACCGCGCTTGGCGAACAGGCCGCTGGTGACGACACCGACGATGCCGTCGATGGTGATTTCAAGGCTTACCGGATCGTGGATCGCCAAGCCATGTACGTCAAGAATCAAATTGCCATTATCGGTGATGAATCCTTCCCGCAGCACCGGTCGACCGCCGAGGCGGACGAGCTCCCGGGCGACCTGGGCGCGTGCCATGGGGATCACCTCCACCGGCAGCGGGAAGCGGCCCAGTTGGGCGACCTTCTTGGTGGCGTCGCAGATGCAGACGAATTTTTGTGCCACCGCGGCGACGATTTTCTCGCGGGTCTGGGCACCGCCGCCACCCTTGATCATGGCGAGGGAGGTGTCGATTTCGTCAGCACCGTCGATATACACCGGCAGTTCTTCCACGTCGTTCATGTCGAGCAGGCGAATGCCGTGTCCGGCCAGGCGTCGTGCGGAGACTTCAGAGGAGGCGACGGCACCGGCGATGTGGTCTTTCATGGTGGCCAGCCCGTCGATGAAGAAATTGGCTGTGGAGCCGGTGCCGACGCCGACGATGGCGCCTTCGATCACGTAATCGAGCGCACGCAGTGCGGCCTGTTGCTTGAGTTCGTCCTGAGTCATGGTTTTGCAGCCATTTGCCAAAAACCAAATTCTAACCGGGACGGAGCAAGTGGTCAGATTCTGCAAACCGCCATCGGGGCTGCTCAAGTCGGGTTAGAGTGTTAAAACCGTGCCACAGGGGTTTCTGACTGTTTCGGGTGCGGCATGATTTTTTGAATGAGGAGGCAGGTCATGGGGTTGTTCGATCAACTGGCGGGTCAGGTTCTTGGTTCCCTCGCAGGGGGCAACGGGCAGGCAGGCGGCCAGTCTGCCTTGCTGCAACTGGTATTGGGCCTGATACAGAACAGCGAAGGTGGCCTCGGCGGCTTGCTGGCCAAATTGAATCAGGGTGGGCTCGGTGAACAGGTGGCGTCGTGGGTGGGCACAGGGCAGAACCTGCCGGTCAGTGCCGAGCAGATCAGTCAGGTGCTTGGCGGTGCCGGCCTTGGCGATATTGCTGCCCAGTTGGGGCTGTCCCAGGAGAGTGCGGCGGGGCAACTGGCCGATCTGCTGCCCCGGGTCGTCGATGGCCTGACCCCGAATGGTGAAGTGCCGGACAGCGGCAATGAGCTGCTGACCCAAGGGCTTTCGGCCCTCGGCGGGTTGTTCGGCAAGGCCTGATACAGCGCTGTTTGCTTTAGTCCGGCCCGCTGGCTACCGGTCGGGCCGGGTCGGCGCACCACTCGCTCCAGGAGCCGGCGTAAAGCTTTGACTCGGACAGCCCGGCGGCTTCCATCGCCAGGATGTTGTGGCAGGCAGTGACGCCGGAGCCGCACTGATGCACCACATTGTGGGCGTCGCCGCCCTTGATGAGCTTGCCGAAGTCTTCCTGAAGTTCGGTGGCCTGCTTGAAGCAGCCGTCGGGCCCCAGGTTGTCGCGAAAGAAACGGTTGATGGCGCCAGGAATATGGCCACCGACCGGGTCGAGGGTTTCGTTCTCGCCACGGAAACGGTCGGGTGCTCGGGCGTCAATGAGCAGCATGGCAGGGGCGTGGAGGTGGCTGTGGACGTAGTTCGCGTCCACTTTAAGGGCGTTTTGCAGCTTGGGCGTGAAGGCTTTGGCAACGGCTTCCGGCGTGTCGGTAGCGAGCGTTTGACCACTGCCAGTCCAAGCCTGGATGCCACCGTTCAGAACGGCCACCCGATCATGTCCCAGCCAGCGCAGCAGCCACCACAGGCGAGCGGCGAACATGCCGCCCACGTCGTCGTAGGCCACCACCTGGGTGTCAGGGCCGACGCCAAGGCTGCCCAGCTTGTCGGCGAGCAGGTGTGGGTCGGGTAGGGGATGGCGCCCGTTGAGGCCCGACAGGGGGCCGGACAGATCCTCTTCCAGGTCGAGGTAGAAGGCGCCGGGCAGATGTCCTGTCGCGTAGGCCTGTGGTCCAAGAGCGGGATCGCGCAGGTCGAAGCGACAGTCGAAAATGCGCCACTCTGGTGTAGCCAGAGTGGCCAGCTCATGAGCGCCCACGAGATGGGTGAAAGGCTGCGGCACGGCTGACGCTCCTCAGGCCACGGGGGTTTCGATACCGCCGAGCCAGGCTTCGGCGTCGTCTGTGTCTTCAAAGACGCGCACATCGGCGTCTACGAAGAATTTCGACAGCCAAGCACTCCATGTGACCCACTGGTCGTCGGTGAGAATGGCGATGCGCGCGAAGTCGTGGGCATGGGCGCGGGCGAAACGGATTTCCTCCAGGGCCATGTCTACGGTGAAGCCGCTCATCTCGCGCAGATCGAAGAGCAGGCTGACGGGCCCTTCAAACTGTACCTTGTAATTGGCAACCTCTTCGAATTCCTTGTAGTCGGCCAGTGTGAACTCGCCGAAGACAGTTACGTTGATCCGGCTTTCCTTGTTGTCGGTGGTGATCATCGCCTGCTTCCTTTCTGGGCTGACTGGACGCCATCAGTGTAGTCCTGCAGAGCCCCCGCTTCAATCGGACTCCATGACTGGCGTGGGTTTGCGGGATGCGAGGGATACGAGTACGCCGCTGGTGATGATGACGACGATGGCCAGCGTGGAGGTCCACGGAAGGTGTTCGCCCCATAGCACGACCCCGAACAGGCTGGAAAAAATCACCGTGGAGTAGGCTAGGTTGGCGGCAACGATGGTCTTGCCGTAGCGGTAGGCACGGGTCATTGCCAGCTGGGCACAGCCACCAAAGCCGCCGACGCCGACCAGGATCGCCGCGCTCTCCAGGCTGAGGCTGTGCAGGTGCTCTGACGATAGCGCCCACGGAAGGCCGAAGGCGCTGGTGACCAGGGAGAACCACAAGACCGTGCGCGCTTCCGGTTCGCCGGCACGACCCAGTTCGCGCACGTTGACGTAGGCCAGGCTGGCAATCAGCCCCGAACTGAGTCCGGCCAGGGCGCCGGGCCATTGATCTGGCTGGAGGGTGGGTTTGAGGAGCAGGACGACGCCCAGGAAGCCCAGGCCGACAGCCGCAAAGAGCATCGGGCCGATCCGCTCCTTGAACCACAGGGCCAGCAACAGGGCAACGAAGAGCGGGGAGGTGTAGTTGAGCGTGACGGCGGTGGCCAGCGGCAGAATGCCCAGCGCAAAAAAATAGCACATCAGCGCGATGGTGCCGGATACGCCGCGGGACAGTTGCAGGCGCCAGTGGGGCGTGGTGTAGGGCGTGCCCTGCCAGCGCAGCAGGACGGCCATCATCAGGAGTCCGATGAAGCCCCGATAGAACACCAGTTCACCGGTGGAAAACAGCGCAGAACCGAGTTTGACGCAGACACCCATGCAGGCAAACAGCAGGCTCGCGACGATCATCCAGAGGGATTGCATGGGGCAGGGCGGGTTTTGGAAAGGGCGACATTCTACTGGACGCGTTTTCGGAGGGCTGACGCCATGAAAAAACCCCCGCCGGCTCGCGCCCGCGGGGGTTATCAACCAAGCGTACCGGTGAGGGTTACCGGCCGATCGATTCTTAGTGGAACTGTTCTTCTTCGGTGGAGCCGGTCAGCGCGGTCACGGAGGACTTGCCGCCCTGGATCACGGTGGTCACTTCGTCGAAGTAACCGGTGCCGACTTCCTGCTGGTGCGACACGAAGGTGTAGCCACGGTCGCGGGCAGCGAATTCCGGCTCCTGAACCTTCTCGACGTAGGCCGACATGCCGCGAGCGACGTAGTCCTGGGCCAGATCGAACATGTTGTACCACATGGAGTGGATACCAGCCAGGGTGATGAACTGGTACTTGTAGCCCATGGCACCCAGTTCGCGCTGGAACTTGGCGATGGTCGCGTCGTCCAGGTTCTTCTTCCAGTTGAAGGAAGGCGAGCAGTTGTAGGCCAGCATCTTGCCCGGGTGAACCTTATGCACGGCTTCGGCGAACTTGCGGGCAAATTCCAGATCCGGCGTGCCGGTTTCGCACCACACCAGGTCGGCGTAGTGAGCGTAGGCGATGGCGCGGGAGATGGCTTGGTCCAGACCCTTCTTGGTCTTGTAGAAGCCTTCGGCAGTGCGCTCGCCGGTCAGGAAGGGCTTGTCGTTTTCGTCGTAGTCGGACGTCAGCAGGTCAGCGGCTTCGGCATCGGTACGGGCGATAACGAGGGTCGGCACGCCATACACGTCGGCAGCCATACGGGCAGCGATCAGCTTCTGAACCGCTTCGGTGGTCGGAACGAGCACCTTGCCGCCCATGTGGCCGCACTTCTTGACGGAAGCCAGTTGGTCTTCCCAGTGCACGCCGGCCGCGCCGGAGCGGATCATGGCCTTCATCAGTTCGAAGGCGTTCAGCACGCCGCCGAAACCGGCTTCAGCATCGGCCACGATCGGAGCGTGGTAATCGACGTAACCGGCATCGCCCGGGTTGGCACCCTTGGACCACTGGATTTCGTCGGCACGGGTGAAGGCGTTGTTGATGCGCTCGACAACCTTCGGCACGGAATCCACGGGGTACAGGGACTGGTCCGGGTACATGGCGGCGTATTCGTTGTTGTCGGCAGCGACTTGCCAGCCGGACAGGTAGATGGCCTTGATGCCAGCCTTGACCTGCTGCATGGCCTGACCACCGGTCAGGGCACCCAGACAGTTAACGTACGGCTCGTTGTTCACCAGGTTCCACAGCTTCTCGGCACCGCGACGGGCCAGGGTGTTCTCAACCGTGAAGGAACCACGCAGGCGGACGATTTCAGCAGCGGTGTAACCGCGCTTGATACCCTTCCAGCGGGGGTTTTCGGCCCAGTCTTTTTCCAGAGCGGCGATTTGCTGTTCGCGAGTCAGAGACATACGGAATCCTTTACTAACGTTGAGGGGAGGGAGGAGCTGGTTATGCTGGCACCGGCGATGAATGAACGGTGCCTTGCGCTAATTTCTGTGTTGCTTGACCGGCTGGAAGGCCGTTGCCGGGGGCTTCCAAAGCGTCGATCAGTGAGGTGAGATTATAGGGATGATTTTGCATGGCAGCAACAGGTCTTATATAAGACATAAGAAATAAATATTTCTTGTTTTTCAATGGCCTGTTGATTGCTTTTTGTATCGTGAAACGGCGTCGGCGATGGTGAAACAAAAAATCGCTGCGCCGCGTCGTTGATGGCCCCAGCTTACAGCAAGGAAGCCTCGGAAACGATCACGCCGTCTTCATCGGCGTAGAGCCATTGACCCGCGACAAAAGTCACGCCGCCGAAGGTCACGGCAATATCCACGTCGCCGGCACCTTTTTTGACGCTCTTCATCGGATGGGTGCCCAGGGCGAAAACGCCGATGTCCATGCCGGCGATCGGGCCGGAGTCGCGGATGCAGCCATATACAACAATGCCGGCCCAGCCATTCTTGACCCCCAGCAGGGCGAGTTGGTCGCCCACCATGGCGCAACGCATGGAGCCGCCACCGTCGATGACCAGTACGCTGCCGTTGCCCGGACTTTCAAGGGTCGAGCGTACCAGCGAGTTGTCTTCGAAAACCTTCAGGGTGCGGATCGGGCCGGCAAAGCGGGTCTTGCCGCCGAAGCTCCGGAACATGGGGGCTACTGCGCGGACCTTGCCTTCGTTGGCATCGCAAAGATCGGTGGTCTGGAATTCCATGGCAACTCCGTGATATTGAAAGTGAATGAAAATGCGGGCGCACAAAAGAAACGGGCGGCCTGGGCCGCCCGTGCTTCATGACGTACGTGCGTAATAAAACTATACCGCAGCTTCGGCCATTTCCTCGAACTGGAGCTGTACCTTGCCGTCGTCGTCGAGGTCGATGGTGACCGTGCCGCCGTTGGCCAGACGGCCGAACAGAAGCTCGTCGGCCAGGGCCGAGCGGATCGTATCCTGGATGAGGCGCGCCATCGGGCGGGCGCCCATGAGCGGATCGAAGCCCTTCTGGCCCAGCCATTCCTTGAGCTTGTCGGTGAAGTGGGCTTCCACCTTCTTCTCGTGGAGTTGTGCCTCGAGCTGCATCAGGAACTTCTCGACCACACGGGTGATGATGTCGTGGTCGAGGGCCTTGAAGGAGATCGTGGCATCCAGGCGGTTGCGGAACTCCGGCGAGAACATCCGCTTGATGTCGGCCATCTCGTCGCCCTGCTCGCGCTTGGCGGAGAAGCCGATCACCGATTTCTGCATGTTTTCGGCACCGGCGTTGGTGGTCATGATGATGATGGTGTTGCGGAAGTCCGCCTTGCGCCCGTTGTTGTCGGTCAGCGTACCGTGGTCCATCACCTGCAGCAGAATGTTGTAGATGTCCGGATGCGCCTTTTCGATTTCGTCGAGGAGCAGCACGCAGTGGGGCTTCTTGTTGATCTGTTCGGTCAGCAAGCCGCCCTGGTCGAAGCCCACGTAACCGGGGGGCGCACCGATCAGGCGTGACACCGCATGGCGTTCCATGTACTCGGACATGTCGAAGCGCACCAGCTCGATGCCCAGGATGTAGGCCAGTTGCCGGGCGACTTCGGTCTTGCCGACGCCGGTCGGGCCGCTGAACAGGAAGGAGCCGATCGGCTTGGCCGGATTGCCAAGGCCGGAGCGGGACATCTTGATGGCCTTGCCGAGGGCCTCGATGGCGACGTCCTGGCCGAAAACGACGTTCTTCAGGTCGCGCTCAAGCGTCTTGAGGGCGGCCTTGTCATCGTTGGAGACATTGCGCGGCGGAATGCGGGCGATCTTGGCGACGATCTCCTCGATTTCTGTCTTGCCGATCAGCTTCTTCTGCCGCGACTTGGGCAGGATGCGCTGGGCGGCACCGGCTTCGTCGATGACGTCGATGGCCTTGTCCGGCAGGTGGCGGTCATTGATGTAGCGGGCCGACAGCTCGGCGGCACTCGACAAGGCCGAGGCGGAGTACTTGATGCCATGGTGCTGCTCGAAGCGCGACTTGAGGCCCTTGAGGATCTCGACGGTTTCGGGAACCGACGGCTCGAGTACGTCCACCTTCTGGAAGCGCCGGGACAGGGCGTGATCCTTCTCGAAGATCTGACGGAATTCGGTGTAGGTCGTGGCGCCGATGCACTTCAGCTGACCGGACGAGAGTGCCGGCTTGAGCAGGTTGGAGGCGTCGAGCGTTCCACCGGATGCCGCACCCGCGCCGATCAGGGTGTGGATTTCGTCAATGAACAGGATCGCGTTGGGGTGCTCGATCAACTGCTTGAGTACTGCCTTGAGGCGCTGCTCGAAATCGCCGCGATACTTGGTGCCAGCCAGCAGGGCGCCCATGTCGAGGGCGTAAACCTGCGCATCGGTGAGGATGTCCGGAATCCGGCCTTCCACGATGCGGCGGGCCAGACCTTCGGCGATGGCGGTCTTGCCGACACCGGCTTCACCAACCAGCAGTGGGTTGTTCTTGCGACGGCGGCACAGGGTCTGGATGACCCGCTCGACCTCCTTCTCGCGACCGATGAGCGGATCGATCTTGCCCAGGAGGGCTTGCTGGTTGAGGTTCTGGGTGTAGTTGTCCAGAGCGCCACCGGCGGTCGTGTTTTCCTGTTCCTGCTCTCCCTGTTCCGACTCGCCGGACGGGCGTGCCGGAGCCGCGCCGGGCTGGGGCGTCTTGGTGATGCCGTGAGAAATGAAATTCACCACATCCAGTCGGGAGATGTTCTGCCGCTGGAGGAAATAGACCGCGTGGGAGTCCTTTTCGCCGAAGATCGCAACCAGCACGTTGGCGCCGGTGACTTCTTTCTTGCCGGAGGACTGTACATGCAGAATGGCTCGCTGGATGACCCGCTGAAAGCCAAGAGTCGGCTGGGTGTCGATGTCTTCGGTGCCTTCCACGCGGGGCGTGTGCTCGTTGACGAAGTCTGTTAACTCCTTGCGTAGCTCGTCCGTTTTTGCGGCGCAGGCACGCAGCACATCGGCGGCGGAAGGGTTGTCGAGGAGCGCAAGCAGGAGATGCTCCACGGTGATGAACTCATGACGCTTTTGCCGAGCTTCGACAAAGGCCATGTGCAGACTGACTTCAAGCTCTTGCGCGATCATTTCAGTTTTCCTCCATGACGCACGCCAGCGGGTGCTGGTGCTGACGTGCATACGCGATGACCTGCTCGACTTTGGTGGCTGCGATGTCCCGCGGGAAGACGCCGCATACACCAAGGCCCTCTCTATGGACTTTGAGCATGATCCGCGTGGCTTGTTCGCGGTCCATGCCAAAGAATTTTTGTATCACGGCCACCACGAAATCCATCGGGGTGAAATCGTCGTTAAGGAGCATGACCTTGAAGAGTGGGGGCGGTTTGACCCGCGTTGCCGCTGTCTCAAGTGTCGACTCTTCCTGTTTTTTGATGACCATGCGAGCCATTCTAAACAACCTCGATGATTGTGCAAGCGTGAATTGGCACAGCCTTCAAGGCGAGTTGCGGGTGATGCAGCGCCCCTTCTTTGCTGCACTGCAGTAGCGGAAATATGTCACGAAAAAACATGAGCTTCATTTTCGAATGTGTCTAAAACCGACAAAAATCACTGATTTCAATGCTGTGGTGCAGCATCTTTGTCGGCCTTTAAACTCGTTGACGACGTCAAACAAGTCACGTAAAAGCAGAAATGTGTTCGCGTCAGGTTTAAAGAGAGTGCTTTTGCGTTGCGTGTTCGAAGAAATACCATCGAAAAATCTTCGCTTGTCTTGACCCGATCGCAAGCCGGACGTCCGGATCGTATTACTGAAATCAAGAAGGAATTTGCAATATGGCAACTGGTACTGTTAAGTGGTTCAACGACGCCAAGGGCTTCGGCTTTATTACGCCGGACGATGGTAGCGAAGATTTGTTCGCACACTTCTCCGCCATCACGATGGGCGGTTTCAAGTCGCTGAAGGAGGGGGAGAAGGTTCAGTTCGACATCACCCAGGGGCCGAAGGGCAAGCAGGCGTCGAACATTCAGCGCGCTTGATCCTTCCGGCTTGTCAGGCCTTCAAGTCCTGACGTCGTGATCCAGACCGCCGATGCGCGCAAGTGCATCGGCGGTTTTGCTTTTGCTTCGAGCGCACAGATTTTGCCGGGCGGCGGACAACAAAAAACCCGCTGGGAGCGGGTTTTCTGGGTGCAACAAGCGGTAATCGCGTGCCGGAAGCAATTACTTGAGCTTCACTTCCTTGTAGGCCACGTGCTTGCGGACAACGGGGTCATACTTGTTGAACTCAAGCTTGCCCGGGGTGGTGCGCTTGTTCTTGGAGGTGGTGTAAAAATGCCCAGTCCCGGCAGTGGACTCGAGCTTGATTTTTTCGCGGCCGCCTTTTGCCATCTTGATCTATCTCCTGGTGTAGAAAGGCTTAGATCTTGTCGCCGCGAGCGCGCAGCTCTGCGACGACAGCGTCGATGCCTTTTTTGTCAATGGTGCGCAGGGCAGCGTTGGATACGCGCAGGCGTACCCAGCGGTTCTCAGCCTCGCTCCAGAACTTGCGGTTCTGCAGGTTCGGCAGGAAGCGGCGCTTGGTCTTGTTGTTCGCGTGGGAAACGTTGTTTCCCACCATCGGTGCTTTTCCGGTCACTTGGCAAACGCGAGCCATTTGTTGCTCCAAACTGGTTTTGATTCGATAAGACTCTCGATTATAAGCGACGAAGTTTGCTCGAATCAATAGCTCGGTGAGATTGGCGTGATGAATAGCCGTTCCGGAGGCCTGAAACCTACAGCAGACCGCGCTCGGCGAAGGATACCGGCGGGCTGTTGCCAGCCACCACGAAATGGTCGAGAACCCTTACGTCCACAAGGGCGAGGGCCTTGCTGAGGGTTTGCGTGATGGCCTGATCGGCATGGCTGGGTTCGCCGACTCCCGACGGATGATTGTGCGCAAGAATAACTGCGGCGGCGTTGCGTTCGAGGACCAGTTTGACCACTTCACGGGGGTAAACCGAGGTTTGCGACAGGGTTCCGCGGAAAAGTTCTTCGCTGCCCATGACCCGGTTCTGGGCGTCGAGGAGCAGGATCAGGAAAACTTCGTGAGGTAGCTGACCGAGCTTGAGGCGCAGCCAGTCGCGTACTGCGGCTGGCGAATCGAAGACATCCCGTTTGGCCATCTCTTCACCGAGGGCACGGCGGGCGAGTTCGAGAACGGCCTGGAGTTGGGCGTATTTGGCAGGACCCATGCCGGGAATGGCGGAGAAGGCTGTTGCCGACGCCGAGCACAGGGCCGACAGGCCGCCGAAGTGGCCGAGGAGGTCGCGGGCCAGGTCGACGGCGCTTTTACCCCGGATGCCGACGCGCAGGAAGAGGGCGAGGAGTTCGGCGTCGGACAGGGCCGTTGCGCCATGGGCGAGCAGACGTTCTCGCGGGCGTTCGTCTGCAGGCCAGTCGGTGATTGCCATGGCGTGTACAATTCCAGCTTCTGAAGGTTACTGATAATACCATTGGCATGATCGAGCTGAAGGGCAGGAAACTGGTTTTGGGCGTAACCGGCGGGGTGGCGGCTTACAAGGCGGCGGAGTTGGTGCGCCTGCTTGGCAAGGCGGGCGCCGATGTGCATGTGGTGCTTACCGAAGGCGGGGCGCGCTTTGTTACCGCGGTAACCTTCCAGGCCTTGTCGGGTAACCGGGTATGGACGGATCTGTGGGATCCGCGCATGGATAACAACATGGCGCACATCGATCTCACCCGCGATGCCGACGCGATCCTGATTGCGCCAGCGACGGCTGACGTGATGGCCAAGCTGGCGCATGGCCAGGCCGATGATCTGCTGACGACCCTGTGCCTAGCGCGGGATTGTCCGTTGCTGGTGGCGCCGGCCATGAACCGCCAGATGTGGGAACACCCGGCCACCCGTCGGAATGCGGCGCAATTGGTGGCCGATGGCGTGACGCTTCTGGGGCCTGCGGCAGGTGAGCAGGCCTGTGGCGAAGTCGGCCTCGGCCGGATGCTGGAGCCCGAAGCGCTGTGCGAGGCGGTGATCGGCTTCTTCCAGCCCAGGCTGCTGGCCGGCCGGCGCATCGTGATGACCGCCGGGCCGACCTTTGAAGCCATCGATCCGGTGCGTGGCATTACCAATTCCAGTTCCGGAAAAATGGCTTACGGACTGGCCCGGGCCTGCGCTCAGGCGGGGGCCGAGGTCATACTGGTGAGCGGGCCGGTGGCCCTGTCGGTGCCGGAAGGCTGCCGCCGGGTGAATGTGAAAAGTGCGCTGGAGATGCGTGAGGCGGTGTTTGCGGCGCTGCCGGGAGCGGATGTGTTCATCGGCGTGGCGGCGGTGGCGGATTACCGGCCGGCGACCTCGGCCGAACACAAGATCAAGAAATCCGGCGCGGAGCTGACCATTACGCTGACGCCGAATCCGGACATTCTCGCCGACGTGGCGGGCTTGCCCAATCCGCCGTTCTGCGTGGGTTTTGCCGCCGAGAGCCGCAATCTGGATGAATACGCCGAGGGCAAGCGCAAGGCCAAGAAATTGCCGCTGATCGTCGGCAATCTGGTGCAGGACGGCCTGGGTGGTGACGACAACGAAGTGGTGCTGTTCGACGCAGCCGGACGACACCCTTTGCCCAAGGCGCCGAAGCCCGAGGTGGCGCGCGCCATCGTGGCCCATCTGGCCGCGCTTTTGCCGAAGATCTGACCCCATTCCATTACCTGGAGCAAATCACCATGCACAGTATTGATATCCGGATTCTCGACGAGCGTCTGAAGAATCAGCCGCCGGCCTACGCGACCAGCGGTTCTGCCGGTCTGGATCTGCGGGCTTGCCTGGAGGCGCCCATTGCCCTGGCGCCGGGCCACACTACGCTGGTGCCGACGGGCATCGCCCTGCATCTGGCCGATCCAGGGCTGGCGGCGATGATCCTGCCGCGCTCCGGCCTGGGCCACAAGCACGGCATCGTGCTGGGCAATCTGGTCGGTTTGATCGATTCGGACTACCAAGGGCAGATTTTTGTCTCGGTCTGGAATCGGGGGCATGAGAGCTTCACCATCCAGCCGATGGAGCGCATCGCCCAGTTGGTGGTGGTGCCGGTGCTGCAGGTGGCCTTCAATGTCGTCGACAGCTTCGACCAGAGCGCGCGCGGCGTGAGTGGCTTCGGTAGCACGGGCAAGCACTGATGCGGCATCCGGGCATCCCGACGGGTGTTCACGTGCTGCTCGAGCAGGATGGTTGTGTGCTGCTGATGCGTCGGGCGGGGACGGGGTTTTTCGATGGGCTCTACAGCCTGCCTGGCGGCCACGTCGAGGAGGGTGAAACCCTGCGCGCGACGGCGGTGCGTGAGATGCGTGAAGAGTTGGGTATTGATCTTGCCGAGGCGGGGCTGACGGTGCTGGGCGTCGTCCATCGGTGCTCCGACACCAACCGGATCGATTTTTTTCTGCGGGCGACCGAGTGGTCGGGCGAGCCGGTTATTGCCGAGCCTGACAAGTGCGATGCGCTTCTCTGGTGTCGGCGGGATGTCTTGCCGGAGGCTGTCGTGCCCTACATCCGTGATGCGCTCGAGGCTGGCCCAGGGCCGTGGATTCACGAGTCTGGCTGGGTCTGAAATGAAAAACCCGGCTCGCCAGGAGCCGGGTTGAAGCTGCAGGTTTCTCTTGGTGTTCAGTCGGGCACGCTGACCGTTCCGCTGCTGTAGGTGATGGCGTCGCCGTTGGCCGGGGTGCTGGCAATGGCCGGTACGTTGCTTGCCGAGATGGCGGATGCCGCACCCGCGGTGCCGCTGCGTGGCGTGGTCCGCACCACTTGGGAGGCGGGCAGGGCAGTGCCGTTCTTCAGGTGGGCGTACATCAGGTCCATGGCCTGGTTGAAGTACACGTGCAGGGGAACAAGTCGCGTGTCGTAGCCGGGTAGCGCGGCGTTGTCGATGAAGCTGTCGAAGTGCTGGGCGTTCGTTACCTCGTAGTAACGCAGCCGGCTCTTGCTGTCATCGGCTTTCTGGCTTGCACCGTAGTAGGCACGTGACGCGTGATTCACCGGGATCAGGGTGTCGGAGCGACCAGATACGATGATCGCCGGTTTGCCGTCGAGCGCACCCTTTACCTGTACTTCGGCGATGCCCTTTTGCACCCTTTCAGACTGGGCCAGCAAGGTGCCGGTCAGCTTGCTGCCGGTCACCGGATCGCTGCCGGTGACCAGAGAGCGGGCGCACAGGGCTCCGTCCAGTGCGCCGTCGGCAAGGCCGGTGGATGGCGACACCGCCAAAACATCCCGTTTGGCGCCACCGCTCGCATCGTTGTAGACCAAGTTGATTCCGCCGGTGGGCGGAACCCCGTTGCCGCTGGCAAAGATGCCGGCCTGCACCAGCGGGCTGGTGGCCGTGACATTGCCGAGCGTTGCACCGGCGGTGCCTACCGTGGTGGCAAAGCTGAAGCCGCACACGTTGTCGGTCACGCTGAAACGCCCGTAAGTGTTGAGGTAGGTGACGACGATCGACGGCGTGGCCAGGGCGTGGTGCGATGCGTGGAAGACATCGCTGGCGCTGGTCCAGCCGTAGGTGTGGAGCTTCTGCAGGGCTTCGTCGGCCTGGGCCTGGGTGGTGGTGCCGTTGAGCAGGCCCTTGGCCTTGAGGGCCGTGCAGCGGTTGGTGGCGTAGCCGGCGATGAAGGCCGCGCCAGGCGAGCCGGTGGCATCACTGGCTAGTGCGGCGCAGGGCTGGTAGAGGTTGGCGTAGGTGAAGTAGTCGAGCAGTGGCTTGCCGAGGGTGGCGACGGTGCCTGTACCCTGCTTGATGCTGACGCCGCTCATGTCTTTGGGCTGGATTTGCGGTTCGCTCACCGCCACGCCGTCGATCAGGCCGAGTTTGTCCTGTTCGGCTGCAATCAGGGCTGCGCCCGCGCCGTTCGATGCGGAAGAGGCGATCACCAGCGTATTGCCCGGGCGGATGATGCGTGGCTTCTTGCCGGAGGCATCGGCCGTGCCGTATTTTTCGTTGAGCACGTAGAAGGCGAAGCCGACGGCATCCAGGGTGTACTTGCCCCAGTCCTTTTCCGGGTTCTGGCGGGAGTGGGCGTGCTTGTAGGCGATCCGGTTCGGGAAGGTCAGGTTGAAAGCGTCGAGTTCGCTCTTCGATATGTCTGCCGCGAAGTGGGCTGTCGTGCCGGCGGCGCTGGCCGTGGCGACCGTGCCGTCGATCAGGTTGACGGTGTCGGCGGCCAGGTCGTGCATGCCGTTGCCGCTGCCCTTGTCGGAGTAGGCCACCGCGCAGCCGTGCTTGAGACCCCATTCGCCGGCCGTGCCGATGGCGCCGTAAACACCGCGGGAGCCGGACGAGGTGGCGGTGACGATGCACGGCTTGGTCTTGTCGAAGCTGTTGGGTACCTGAACCATCAGGGTAATCTTGCGCTTGCCACTGGCGTCGCTTGAATAGGCGATGGCTTCCGTGCCGGCGATCTTCCCTTCGCCGAGGGTGTCGTTGCCGCTGATGTCGATGTTCGGGCCGTACAGCGTGCCGTAGCCACCGGCCGCCTTGTTGGCGTCCACCAGGGCCCGGTAGTTGTTGTAGATGGCGTTGCGACGCAGTTCGCTGGCGGTGGGGGCGGCGGCGCTGGCGTAGGTCGGTGCTGTTGCGCTGCCGAGTCCGGTCTTGCCGAGCCCTGCAGTGAGCAGGTCGTCGCTGGTGCCGTCGTAGGTTTGTGTGGTGTAGCTGCTGGCCCAAATGCGCTCGGGCAGAACGTTGTAGGCGATGAAGGTGCCAGCCGACGGCCTGGCGTCCACCAGGCTCAGCAGGCGATCGATCTCGTCGCCATCGGTGTCAGGCGTGCCCGGGGTGAATGTTGCGCTGCGCAGGCTGGCGGGGCGTTTGCCGAGTTCGGTCTGCAGGGTGTCCAGCAGCTTGTTGTCGGCGCTGAGCAGGGTTGCGGCGCTGATGCCCATGAAGTTCGCTGAGCGGAAGGCCGCCTGCAGGTCGGCATCGGAATTTGCACCCAGGGCGAGGAGTGCGATGCTGTTGGTGGCGTTGTTGATATTGACTGGCTTGTCTGCGTCTTCCACCGTCACGAGGGCGTGCCAGATGCCCTTGTCGCCCGTCACCTGCAGCATGAGGGGGTAGGTCAGCCCGCTCACATTCAGTGCATAGTTGCCATTTGCATCCGTGGTGGCTGTCAGGGTTCTTCCGGAGGTGTCTTTGGCTGTGATGGTCTTGTTGGCTATCGCGAGCCCTTCGGCTGCGATGCCGCTGAGCTGGGAGTCATGCTTGCCATTGCCTCCGCAGGCGGTCAGGATCAGGGCGCTGCTGATGGCCAGGGTGAGGGCCCGCAGGCGAAACCGGTGTTCCATGTGTCTCCTCCTTTTATTGGTTGTGGAAGTGCTATCTGAGTAGCGGCTTCATCGCCAATATTGATCTTCGATAGCCGGAGGCGACACTGGGGTTTACGTGCATCAGGATGAAAAAACCGCCAGATGATCAGTCTGGGCTGGCGAAGGCGTTGCAGAAGCGCAATTCCTGCGGATAGGGGTAGAAGTCTTCCACGTAGCCCTTGCGGATTTTTTCCTGGGCGTCCTGCCAGAACCTGGGCTCCAGCAGGTTGCGGTGGTGCTTCAGGAAGGCCTTGCGGATCTTGGCCTGGCCGAGCAGGAAGGTGGCGAATTCTTCCGGGAAGACGTCCATCGGCCCGGCCGAATACCAGGGCTCGCTGGACATTTCAGCTTCTTCGTTGGGGGCCGGCGGAATCTTGCGAAAGTTGCAGTCGGTCATGTACTCGATCTCGTCGTAGTCGTAAAAAACCACGCGACCATAGCGGGTAACGCCGAAATTCTTCCACAGCATGTCGCCGGGGAAGATGTTGGCGATGGCCAGCTCGCCGATGGCCTGGCCGTATTCGCGTACGGCGTTGTCCACTTGTTCGTCGGTGGCTTTGTCGAGGTAGATGTTGAGCGGCGTCATGCGGCGCTCGATGTACACATGCTTGACCACCAGCGTGTCGCCGTCCTCCTCGATGACCGACGGGGCGAGTTGCTTGAGTTGGGCGATCAGGTCGGGGTGGAAGCGGCTGCGCGGCAGGGCGACGTTGGAGAATTCCAGCGTGTCGGCCATGCGCCCGACTCGGTCCACCTGGCGCACCAGCAGGTATTTGCGCTTGACGGTGGCCCGGTCCATGTTCTTGGAGCTGCCGAATACGTCCTTGATGATCTTGAATACGTAGGGGTAGGACGGCAGTGTAAACACCAGCATCACCAGGCCGCGAATGCCCGGCGCCTCGATAAACTGGTCGTTGGAGTGGCGCAGGTGGGCGATCAGGTCGCGGAAGAAGATGGTCTTGCCCTGTTTGCCGAGGCCCAGCATGGTGTACAGCTCGGAGCGCGGTTTGGTGGGCATGATGCTGCGCAGGAACTGCACGTAGCCGGAAGGCACTTCCATGTCCACCAGGAAGTAGGCGCGGGACAGGGAGAACAGCAGCGAGATGCGCCAGGTGTCGAGGAGGATGGTGTCCAGGTGCAGCATGCCCGATGCGCCATGTCGCACGGCGATCACGAAGGGCGTTTCCTGGTAGCCATTGACAGCCTTGCCGATGATGTAGGCCGTCTTGTTGCGGTAGAACGCCGAGTAAAGCACCTGGATCTGGCAGTTCACCTCCATCTTCGGCCACTCGCCCAGGTGCTTCTCGACGCTGAGCATCACGTAATCCACGTCCCGTTCCAGGTTCTCGAAGGGGCGTTGCCAGTCAAAGTCCTCGATGATCCGGCGGATGGTGGTGCGCAGGCCTTCGTCCCGGGGGTAGTAGCTGCTGTAGGTGGGCGGGAAGGACTCGATGTAGTCCGTCGAAATGGCCGGGCGGGTGAAGATGTAGGCGTTGTTGAAGTAGTCCCGGTGCAGGATCTTGGTGGTTACCGAGTTGAAGAAGGTCTCGGCCAGTTCGGGCTGCTTGTGGTTGATGAGCAGGCCGATGTAGTGCAGCTTGACGGCTTGCCAGGTGGCGTCGTCGATGGTCCCGGCGTTGAATTCCTCGTGCAGGCGCTGCACGGTTTCATTGACCCGGTCGTCGTAGAACTGCACCCGCTCGCGGACTGCTGCGAGTTGCCCCTGCCAGTCGGCCGCTTCGTAGCTTTCCTTGGCCCGTCGGGAGGTCTCGCGGAAGATCCGGTAGTGCTTGTTGAAGCCCTCGATCATGGCCTGGGCAATGGCCTGGATGACCGGATTCCCGTTGCTGTTGGCGTCCATCTTTCCCCCTTGAGCGGCTACGATCCCTGCAGTGCGGCGCTGTGGCAGGGTGCGCCTGTGGCGACGAAAAACGAAAGTCTAGCACCCGGCGAGAGACCGAAATGCATCGCCAGACGCGCAGCTTTTAGCGCGCCACTATTTCAGCCATAATCAAAAAAGCCTGTTCCTGGTCGGCGAACGTGTCGGGCAGGGTGGGCAGCGAGTCGGTTGCGGGGGAGAACTTCTCCGCGTGGCTTTCGCCACAGCCCGGCCGAAGCGCCCGTGCGATGCGAAACATATTCGAGGGAGTTGGAATGAGTGCTTCTCTGATCAAGGTGCCGGCTGGCGGTCAAAAAATCGTTCCTGGCCAGGCTATTCCTGACAACCCCATCATCCCCTTCATCGAGGGGGACGGTATTGGTGTTGATATCACTCCGGTGATGATCAAGGTCATCGATTCTGCAGTCGACAAGGCTTACGGCGGCAAGAAGAAAATCCACTGGATGGAAGTTTACGCCGGTGAGAAGTCCACCCAGTTGTATGGGCCGGACGAGTGGTTCCCGAAGGAAACCTTTGATGCCCTCCGGGAGTATTCCGTTTCTATCAAGGGTCCGATGACCACCCCGGTGGGCGGCGGCATCCGCTCCCTGAACGTGGCGCTGCGCCAGGAGCTGGATCTTTACCAGTGCGTGCGTCCGGTCCAGTACTTCAAGGGCGTGCCGTCCCCGCTCAAGCATCCGGAGCTGGTGAACATGGTGATCTTCCGCGAAAACACGGAAGACATTTACGCCGGCATCGAGTGGGCGGCCAATTCCGAAGGCGCGAAGAAAGTCGTCGAATTCCTGCAGAAGGAAATGGGCGTCAAGAAGATCCGTTTCCCGGAAACCTCCGGCATTGGCATCAAGCCGATCTCGGTGGAAGGGACGACGCGCCTGGTGCGTGCTGCGCTCAAGTACGTGATTGCCAACGACCGCAAGTCGCTGACCATCGTGCACAAGGGCAACATCATGAAGTTCACCGAAGGCCTGTTCCGTGATACCGCCTACAAGGTGGCGCAGGAAGAGTTTGGCGCCCAGCCGATCGATGGTGGCCCGTGGTGCAAGTTCACAAACCCGAATACCGGTCGTGAAGTGATCGTCAAGGATGCTATCGCCGATGCCTTCCTGCAGCAGATCCTGCTGCGCCCGGCCGAATACGACACCATTGCGACGACCAACCTGAACGGCGACTACATCTCCGACGCGCTGGCGGCACAGGTCGGCGGGATCGGCATCGCGCCGGGGGCCAACATCTCCGACGAGTACGCCTGTTTTGAGGCAACCCACGGTACCGCGCCGAAGTATGCGGGGCTGGACAAGGTGAATCCGGGTTCCCTGATCCTGTCGGCAGAAATGATGTTGCGCCACATGGGCTGGACCGAAGCGGCTGACCTGGTCATCAAGTCGATGGAAGCTGCCATTGGCGACAAGCAGGTCACCTATGACTTCGCCCGCCTGATGGAAGGTGCCAACGAGCTGTCGTGCTCGGACTTTGGCGATGCGATGATTGCCCGCATGTAAGAAGTGTTGGCGTGACGCCAAAACAAAAAGCCCGCGCTGCTGAGCAGTGCGGGCTTTTTTCAGCCAGTCAGGGCGATGCCGTTGGCACCGCCCGGCCAGTCAGGATGCCTTAGGCAGCCTTCTTGGAGGACTTGGCGGGAGCAGCAGCGGAGGCGCTGACAGCCTTCACGGTGGCGCTGGTGGCGGCGGCAACGTTGGCTTCGGCGATCTCGGCGACTTGCTTGGCAGCCTTGGTCACGCTGTCGTAGGCGGAGTTGGCGGCTGCAATGGCGGACTTGACGGCAGCCACGGCCACGTCGGAACCAGCGGGAGCGGACTTGGCAGCCTTGTCCAGAGCAGCGGCGAAGGACTTGTTGGCTTCGGCCACTTGGGCTTCAACCAGCTTGGACACTTCTTCCTGGGTCTGGGAGGCGATTTCGTACACGCTGCGGGAGTAGGCAACAGCCTTCTCGACAACGGGCTGGGCCAGGGAGGTTTGCAGGGCGATCAGCTCTTGCACGTCCTTGGCAGCCAGCAGGGCCTTGGCGGAAGCAACGCTGTCTTCCAGCACGGCGCGAGCGGTGTTCAGGTTCAGGGCGGCAATGCGCTCGGCGCTGGCGAAGGCGGTGTTGGCCAGGGTCAGCAGGGTTTCGATGTTGGCTTTGTTGGCGGCAACGATTTGCTCGGGGGTGGTGGTCATGACAATCTCCTTGAGTGAATTGATAATTGCAGTCTAGAGTTTGCAATGCCCCTGATTGGTGCGTTGCAACATGAGGCTCATTATATTCACGGCAAGAGGGCTGTCAACATATTTTTGTTGCGCCGCAACAAAAATCTTTATCTGTTTTTAATCTATTTGAAAACAAAGGCTTGGTGGGGTTTTTGAGCCTTCGGTCAAAGTGCCGGATAGCCTGTCGCAAGCTGAAGATCGAGTGCTGGCGCGGGCCCCGGGGCGGGTGCCCGGCCGGTGTGGTCTGCTCGCCAGGCTGCCGTGGGCGAGCAGATCTGCTGCGCCTCAAGGGGCGGCGGCGCCATCTTTCTTCTTGGGCTGGATGGTGACTTGGACGCGTCCTTGCTGGCTCGGGATGGTGGTGGCGTTGGGGCCGTTGGTCACCAGGTAGGTTTCGGTGGCACCGTTGAACTGGATGTACTGGCCACGCACTTCGTCTTCACCGCTCTTCACGTGAGCGCGCTGGAAGAATTGGGACAGTTCGCTGCGGGCATCGTGCTCGATGCGCTCGCCTTCACCGTTCACCCATTCGTTCTTGCCTTCGCGCTTCTGGCGGAAGCGGGCCAGGCCGCCTTCGCCGCCGGTGGCAATACCGCGCTGGTAGCCTTCCATGTCCTGGCTGACCACCAGTTTGTCGCTGCGGATGGTAAGGGTGCCCTGGGTCAGGACCACGTGCCCTTCGAAGATGTGGATCTTGTTCTTGTCGTCCACCGTTACCCGGTCCGCCTCGATGTTGACGGGTTTGCTGCGGTCGGCCTTTTCGGCGTGGAGCAGCGGGGCTGCGAGGGCCAGGAAGGCAAGGAGGGCTAGCTGCCGCGAGACTGGTTTCATGGTTTCGGCGTCGGGGAATTGCGATAGAGGGTGCCGCGGACCTGACCTTGCAGGCGGACTTCGCCGGCGATGTTGTCGCTTTCCATGCGGTCGGCGGTAATGATCGTGCGGCCTTCGGTCAGGGTGACGGGCTTGTCGGCGCGCATCTTTTCGGTGTCCGGCCAGACAGTCATCTGGTCGGTACGCAGGGTCGATTCGGGTTTGCCGTCATGGGGTGCGCGGTGCAGGAGGACCTGCTTGGTGAGGACAACCGTTTCGCCGTCCTTGCTGACCGTGGCAAATTCCGACTCCACCCTGACGGGTTCGGGCCGGTTCAGGTAGTCGAGGCGGGGTTTGATGAGTTCGGTGGATTCATCGTCGCCGTAATGGACCATGCTGTCTGCTACCAGCACGTACTGGGTCTTGCCGGTCAGATCGAAGCGTCGCAGGGTGATTTGGTCGGCGGTGAAGTCGGCTTCGTGACGGGTTTTGTCGGTTTTTACGGTCGGACTCTGCTGAGTGGCGCGATCAAGCCAGATGCTGACCCCGGCGAGCAGGGTCAGGACGATGACCGGAAAGAGGCTGTGGGCGCGATTGTTCATGGATGGTGTCGCTGCCGGGCCGACAGGGCGCTGGGCATCAGATGACCTTGGCCAGCATCAGGTCGTGGTGGTTGAGGGCGCCAACCAGGTGTCCGTCCGGGGCTGCCACCAGGAGCTGGCTGATGCGCAGCCGTTCCATCATTTCTGCTGCTTCCACGGCGAGTGCGCCGGCGTGAATGGTTTTGGGGCCGCGGCTCATTACGTCGGCCACGCGCGCAGTGGAGAAGTTGCAGCCGCTGGCAAGGGAGCGGCGCAGGTCGCCGTCGGTGTAGATGCCGACGATGCGATCGTTTGTGTCGACGATGGCCGTCATGCCCAGGCCGGCCCGGGTCATTTCCATCAGCGCATCGCCGAGAGGGGCGTCTTCCCTGACCCGCGGTATGCCTGCGCCGCTGCGCATGACGTCTTCGACGTGGGTAAGCAGGCGCCGGCCCAGGGCGCCGCCGGGGTGAGAGCGGGCAAAGTCGTCGGGGCCGAAGCCGCGGGCGTCCAGCAGGGCCACGGCGAGGGCGTCGGACAGGGCGAGGGCCGCCGTGGTGCTGGCGGTGGGGGCCAGGTTGAGCGGGCAGGCTTCTTCCTTGACCGTGCCGTTCAGGTGCACGTCGGCTTCCCGCGCCAGGGGGGAGTCCGGATTGCCGGTGATGGCGATGAGGCGGGCGCCCTGACGCTTGACCAGCGGGACGATCTTGAGCAGCTCCTCGCCGGTGCCGGAATAGGATATGGCGACGAGCACGTCGTTGGCCGTGATCATGCCGAGATCGCCATGGGCGGCTTCGGCGGCGTGCACGAAATAGGCCGGTGTGCCGGTGCTGGCGAGGGTGGCGGCAAACTTGCGGCCGATGTGCCCGGACTTGCCGACGCCGGAGACGATCACCCGGCCGTGGGAGGCGAGGATCAGGTCGACGGCCTTGACGAAGGTATCGTCGAGTTGGTCGGCAAGCGCCTGGACCGCTTCGGCCTCGATCGCCAGGACGCGGCGGGCAAGGTCCAGAGTACGGGCGTGCGCAGCGGCAATCGGGGCTGAGCTCATGGGCTGGCTGGGTATAATCGGACTCGAAAGTATATCAGATCGACTATTCTGCCCGTCCGGGGCGGCTTGCCTACCTTATGGTCAATACGCTCGAGCTTGTGCTCGTTCTTCTTGCTGGTGCAGTTTTGGTGGTCGGAATTTTCCGCTCGCTGAATCTGCCGCCGGTTCTCGGTTATCTGATGGTTGGCGCAGCCGTCGGTCCGCACGCCATGAACCTGATGCCGGACACCGGGAGTGCCCGTTATCTGGCCGAGTTCGGGGTGGTGTTCCTGATGTTCACCATCGGGCTGGAGTTCTCTCTGCCGCGTCTTTACAGCATGAAGCGCATCGTCTTCGGGCTGGGGGCGATCCAGGTACTGGCGTCGGTTCTGGTGGTGATGCTGCTCGGGGCGCTGGCCGGGCTGGGCTGGGGGGCCAGTTTTGCGCTTGGTGGCACCCTGGCCATGTCGTCGACGGCGATCCTTTCCAAACTGTTGTCCGACCGCCTCGAGCTGGACTCCAAGCACGGGCGTGAAACCATCGGCGTGCTGCTGTTCCAGGATCTGGCGGTGGTGCCCTTGCTGATTCTGATCCCGGCCCTGTCCCAGCCTGCCGACGCCCTGTTCCAGACCCTGGCGGTGGCGACGGGCAAAGCGATCGTCCTGCTGGCCCTGGTACTGTTCTTTGGCCAGAAGTTGATGCGTGGCTGGTTCTTCCACGTGGCGCGCCAGCGCTCGGCCGAGTTCTTCATGCTGAACGTGCTGCTGATTACTCTGGGTCTGGCCTGGCTGACCGAGTTGGCGGGTTTGTCGATGGCGCTGGGGGCTTTTCTGGCCGGCATGCTGATCTCGGAAACCGAGTACCGCTACCACGTGGAAGAGGACATCAAGCCTTTTCGCGACGTGTTGCTGGGCCTGTTTTTCGTGACGGTCGGGATGTTTCTCGATGTGGGTCAGATCATCCTCAGCCTGCCGGCGGTGCTCGCCATGCTGGCGGCGCTGCTGGTTGGCAAGTTCCTGATTGTCGGAGGTGCATCGCGGGTGATGGGCAGTGCCCAGGGAACCGCCGCGCGAACCGGTTTGTGGCTGTGTGCTGGCGGGGAGTTCGGCTTCGTGCTGCTGTCCCAGGTCGATGCGGCGAAGCTGTTGCCGCCGGCGCTGTCCCAGGTGGTTGTCGCAGCGCTGGTATTGTCGATGCTGCTGGCGCCGCTGATCGTGCAGGCCAGCGAGAGAATCGTGTTGCGCCTGGTGCCGTCCGAATGGATGAGCCGGTCCTTGCAACTCACCAATATCGCAACCCAGTCGATGTTTGTGGACAAGCACGCCATCGTCTGTGGTTTTGGTCGTAACGGCCAGTATCTGGGGCGCTTGCTGGAGCAGGAGGGGATTACCTACATCGCCCTCGACCTGGATCCGGAGCGGGTGCGCGAGGCGGCGGCGGCTGGTGAAACAGTGGTCTTTGGTGATGCGGCCAAGCGGGAAACGCTGATTGCTGCCGGGATATCCCGTGCGTCGGTGGTGGTGATCACCTATGCAGACACCGAGGCCGCGCTGCGGGCCATGAGTCAGGTTCGCGCCTGCCGTCCGGACGTGCCGGTGGTGGTGCGCACGGCGGACGAGGTCGACCTGGAGCGCCTGCAGGCGGCCGGTGCGGCGGAGGTGGTGCCGGAGGCGGTGGAGTCTTCGCTGATGCTGGCATCTCATGCTCTGGCCCTGCTCGGGGTGCCCTTGCCGCGCATTCTCAAACGCATCCGCGAAATTCGCGCCGAGCGTTACCACCTGCTGCGCGGCATTTACCGGGGCGGTGAGCGTGTTCATGAAGAGGCCCTCGAAGAGCGCCAGCAGACCCGCCTGCATTCCGTGGTGATGGCGGCTGGCACCCACGCGATTGGACGCACTCTGGCCGGTCTGCGCATGAAAGAGCTCGGCGTGGAAGTGATTGCCGTGCGCCGGCAGCGCATTCGTGTGGTCGATCCGACACCGGATACGCTGCTGGAACTGGACGATGTGCTGGTTCTGCTGGGCACACCATCCCAACTGGCGAATGCCGAGACACGCCTGTTCAAAGGCTTGTAGGCTGGCTTTGCTGTTCGCTCAGTAGGCGGCGCAAACCGTGTAGATACCGCTGTCGGTGAGGTCTGCCTGGGCGATGGCGGTACCGCTACCCGCGCCATTGGCGAGCAGGCGGACTGCGCCACTGGCAGGCAGGCCGTCATCCATGGCGATGTCGATCTGGCGGGCAAAGACGCCGGAGAGATTGTCCTGGCAGATGAAGAAGGTGCCGCTCCAGCCGCTCACCGGGCTGCTGCCGGTTACGCCGATTCGGCCTCCCGCCGCATTGCGGGGTAGCCATTCGAGGATGTTTACATCGGTGCTGGCCGGGCTGCGTCCGTCGCCGGTTGCCAGGTTGGCGAGCCGGACGTGCTGCCAGAGCAGCACGGTTTCGTCGGTTGCCGTGGTGGAGTTCCAGTGTCCTTCGATTCTGCCGTTGCCTGCGCTGCCGCCGGTCGTGGCCCTGATTGCGCCGGTCAGCCGGTTGGCTACGCCCGGGTCGTCGCCGGGCATGGCGCGAAAACGATCCTGATAACCGAAGACATAGGTGGAAACGCTGCGAAAGTCGCTGATGATGCTCTTCACCTTGGCGCTGTTGATCAGCTCCTGCCCCTTGAGAACACCGCCGAGCAGCAGCCCGATGATGACCAGGACGACGGCGATTTCCACCAGAGTGAAGCCTTGCTGCCGGTTCTTCATGAGTTGTCCCCTTTTACACCGGCCCGGGTCGGTGCGTTCGATGTATGTCGAACGGGAATATTAATTCATTTGGAATTGTTTGTGCCGCTCATGCGGCTTTCGGTGTGTGGCGACGGCGGGGGACCGCCAGAATGCGTGGATTGCGCAGGCGATAGACCGGCACATAGCCCTTGCCCTTGAGAAAAAGGAGTATCGGCTTGGCGAAGACGAAGGCACCGCGCAGGCGTTCGAACATGCGGCCGTCGCACTGGATCATGCCCGGTTCGCCTTCTGTGCACAGGCGGTGAGCCAGATTGACGGTATCTCCCCACAGGTCGTAAATGAACTTGCCCCGCCCGACGACACCGGCCACCACCGGGCCGGAGGCGATGCCGATGCGCA
>ERZ724524.243-NODE-243-length-35356-cov-14.024050_pt1 | contig 35356 bp, 35 predicted proteins | sample MGYA00376057_ERZ724524 | MGnify/ENA primary metagenome ERZ724524 (study PRJEB28724, sample SAMN07190888) | wastewater metagenome | isolation source: influent of sewage treatment plant in Hong Hong | place: USA: Christiansburg, Virginia | collected 2016-03-01 ...
TGGCGGCTACCTACGGCCTTTTCAACTTAAAATATTTTTTTGTCGTGTACAGAGTCGAATATTATTCAGGTTATTGAGCTTTCTAACCCAACTTTCAGTTGATGCTAATGGCAATCTTGAAATTTCTGTTTTTTTATGATTAAGCGAAAGGTTAAAATTTTTTAATTCACTTGCCAAGTCAATCAAAAACTGCTCAGCCTTTTCATTAGTTTCAGTAAAACAAGAATAATCATCAATATTACGGACGAATTGATAACCTTTTCTGATTAGTTCATCATCTATTACCACTAAAATAATTTCGGAGATTAAATTTGAAGCATGAGGCCCGATTAAAATACCATGCGTTTCCTGAGATTTTAAATTTCTAGTATATAAATCTATATCATTAAACCAATTACCACTCTTATTGACTTTTGAATGTAACTTTCCTACTAATGCCCAAGAAATAGCGTGTGTATATATGCTAGGAAAGCAATTAGAAATATCTGCCTTTACTAAATATTGTTTGCCAATTAAGAGTTCTGGCTCTGGATAATCATCCTCACTAAAGTCTTTGTGTGACATTTCAAATAAATGTTTTTTTTCATCCACTACCGTAAGCTCATAAGGCTCATCATATTCACCCATAACAAAAATAATCTTCGAATTTTTAATTTTACGAATATGAATACGGCTTACTTTGTATTGGTGATGCGCTGTGTACTTTTCAAAGTGCTTTAATAACTCGCTCCAATTTTCTGAAAGGCTTTTGCATAGATTTCTATACGCAACTGGCTCAGGTATCGCCAATAATCGAGGAATATTAATATTGCGTATATTTTCGTACTGAATAAAACCTTTATCTGTATTTTCAAATATTTTCGGATTTGCGACTTTAACAAAGTTTAAAAAAGACTCTGAAGATAAAAATGGAGGTATTCTATCTGAAAACAATCCATAGCCCAAAAAACCATCAAATAAATTTTCTACTGTAATTGATTTCATATGTTCTAAATAAGATTTTTTAGCCAAAACTATAACTCCTAAAATTTAATGTTATCACTTTAAAATAATCTCTTAACAATTGCTTTATCTTATGGTGCTTTTCTAATAAAAAAATCTTACAACAGCAACTTACTTGCCAAAAATTTATCTATTGTGGGATACCTACGTCAACTCGCGCATCTTACAATAATTTTACGCTATCAATTGACTTCCTCCTTCCCCATCCCTATTAACTTATCTCATCCCACAAAAAAACAAAGGACAACACCATGCCTATTTCTATGTATCAAGCCTCAATTCCTGTTTTTATTCATATGCTTGGCAATTTACGCAATATCTTAGCTAAAGGCGCAGCACATGCCGACGCTAAAAACTTTGATGCAGCCATATTAGTTAATAGCCGCCTTGCGCCCGATATGTTTGCTTTAGCGCGTCAGGTACAAATTGCCACCGATATGGTTAAAGGCTGTGCCGCACGTTTGGCAGGTGTAGAGCTACCCAAATACGACGACAACGAAACCACTATAGATGAGCTTATGGCTCGTATTGATAAGACTGTGGCGTTTTTAAAGGAATTTACGCCTGCTCAAATTGACGGTACAGAAGAAAAAGCGATTGAATTAGCCTTACGCACGCGCACCTTAAACTTTGATGGCAAAACCTATTTGCAGCATTTTGTTGTGCCTAATATGTATTTTCACATCACCACCACCTATAACATTTTGCGTCATAACGGCGTGGAATTAGGCAAAATTGATTATATCGGCGGTTAAAGACAAACGCCCTCTCCCTTTGGGAGAGGGTCTAACTAACAACCCTATAAGCCTTAGTCTAAAAAATCCGAATACTCTTTTTCTTGATAAGCTTTTAACGCCAACCACGGCATCACGGTTGTGGGTTGGATGTCTATTTGTATGGTATGTTGTTGTGTACCATCAACTTGCCCCGACTCCATACGACGTGGAATAGCTAATTTAGCATCCCACAATACACGCAAATACCGCCCGTCTTTGGTGGTTTCGTACCATTGGCTGCCTGTAGGCGCAACACGTTTGCTTAACCTCATAGTTTTTAGTTGTTGTGGGTCAATTAACGAATAGGTGCTTAGCCACTTGCCGTCAAAACCAACAGCATCGTAATCCCCCATATTCACATTCACAATTTGTTTATCATGGCGATTGACCAAACGTAAACTTGCGCCATTAGGCTGTTTAGTTATCCATCGTGCACTACTTTCTAAATCTAAATGCTTATGCTCGCCATCGTGATGTTCCTCTTTTGCCTGATAAACTTTAGTAGGAATAACACGCTCTAACCATAGCTGTTGCTCTTGACGATACATACGCTCTTGATAATGTACTGTGCTAGTCACGCCGTTAGCGGCAACCGTTTTACTATCATGGGTCATTAATAAGGTCAGATTTGCGGCACTTACTATTTGTGCAATACTCATCATTGCCAACGTAAACACGATTTTTTTAAACATCATTTTAGGCACTCAAAAACAGGACTTACGCATTTCATCGAAATTAACGCGTTTTCACCCTCACCCCAACCCTCTCCCTTAGGGAGAGGGAGGAGCGTAGCGGAGGGTGAGGGCGTGAACAAATAAGCGATAACCGCGTAAGTCCTAAAAAAGCAAAAAAGGCCAATATCAAAAAAAGCGATACTGGCCTTAAAACACTTATAACTTCACAGGCTGTTATAAACCCATCGCTGTTTTAACTAAATTAAAGACTTTGGTATTATCCAATGTGCCTTTAAAGTTACTATTGCCTGCACCACCCGAAAACAACATCACGTCACCGCCACCATGTGTTTCTGAGCCTGCCGAACCTAATTTAACGCCTACTTCTTGTAAGTAGTCGTCTGCTTTGGTGTCTATCAAGTTTGTGCCTTCACGCACGGCTTGACGCGCACCGCCACCATTACCAAATACTAAGGTAGTATAAGGTTTGCCGTTAACGTCACGCGCTAAACTCTTATCTTGGTATTTGGTGGTGTTGCCCAAAATATCGTTACCACGATGTGAATAACCATTCATGGTCATGGTATGGTCATGGTCAGCAGTCACTACCACTAAGGTATTAGTTAAGTCCACCATCGACAAAGCTTTGGCAATCGCATCATCAAAAGCAACTGTGTCTTGTAAGGCGCGTTTAGCGTTAGTACCGTGCAAAGCATGGTCAATACGTCCGCCTTCTACCATCAAAAAATAGCCCTTGTCGGTATTTTTGGCTAACATCTTAATGGCTTTTTCGGTCATCATCGCCAAGCTAGGTTCGTCAATATTGTTCTTAACACGGTCTAAGTCGTAGTTCATATGGTCTTTGTTAAACAAACCTAACAACTTAGTTGTGCCAGTCACATCAACATTTTTTAACTCAGAGCCTTTGCTAACGTAGGTATAACCTTGGGCTTTCATGTCATCAATGAGGTTAGCACCGTCGGTACGTTTGCCACCACTGGCTGTTGGCATAAAGTGACGTGAACCACCACCTAATAACACATCAAGACCTGTTCCTAATGCGCTATTGTATTTAGCGTTGTTGGGTACAGCTTGCGCGGCAATATCGTTTTCGCCATCACGGTTACAGATATGTGAGTATGTTGCTGCTGGTGTAGCGTGTGTTACACGGGTTGTGGTGACTGCACCAACCGATTTTCCTGCGGCTTTGGCAATCTCTAACAACGTAGAAACAGGTGTACCATTACCTACGCTTGGGCAAGTGCTATCAGCACCGTTAACATACGGTGTAGTGCCGTTAAAGGCTGTGGTATCTGCTGACATCGAAATGACTTCGTTATTCATTTTAACGCCAGTCATATACGCGGCCATCGAGGGTGCGCTGTCGGTAGTTTGAGCATCTTTAGAAAAAGTTTTAATGCGTGCAGTACGACGTAAACTTTCCAGTTTAAGTTTGCCATCTTCACCATAGGCATAAATACGAGCTGCCGTTACGGTAGTTGGCCCCATGCCGTCACCCAAGAAAAAAATCACATTCTTGGCTTCGCCTGCGGCATTTGCTTGAACAGCACAACCAGCCATTACTATCGCGGTTGCTAAACGAGTCATTGTCTTCATTATGTTTAACTCCGTTGATTACAAGCCAGTTGCTTTACGCACTGCACTATAAACTTCTATGTTTTCCATAGAACCCATAAAATTTTCTGCGCCTTTACCCATCGCACCCAAAAACACATCGGTACCACCATGTGTTTCGCTGCCTGCACCCACTTGCACAGCGGCTTCTTGATGATAGTCATTAGCGCTGACCATTGCGTCAGTCAAAAAGCTACGATATTGCGGACGGCTTTCACCATTACCAAAACCAATAATGCTAAATGGCATACCGTCAACATCTAGCCAGTTATCACCTGTGACATAGTTTTTAACTAAGCCCAAGACACCTGCATTAGTTGTTGTCGTTTTGCCTGTACGTTTGGCATAACCATTTAACACTAAGGTATGGTCGTGGTCCGCGGTTACTACAATTAGGGTGTTTTTTAATTCGGGGTCAATCAGCTTCATTTTGTCGATGGCCACTTTAATGGCATCATCAAAAGCAACAGTATCTTGCAAAGCTTTTTTAGCGGTGGTTTCGTGTAGTGCGTGGTCAATGCGGCCACCTTCTACCATTAAGAAAAAGCCTTTGTTGTCAGCTTTGGTTTTTAAAACATCAATCGCTTTTGATGTCATTTCGGCCAAACTTGGCTCTTTAGTTGGGTCACGGTCTAAGTCATAAGACATATGACTAGAGGTAAACAAACCCACTAATTTTTTGGTTTTTGTAGCATCAATAGCAGCAAATTCGGTCTCGTTAGAAGCATAGCTATAGCCTTGTGCTTTTAATTCATTGACTAAATTACGATTATCAGCGCGCGCGCCACCATCGGCTTTAGCTAAAAAGTGTTTACGACCACCACCTAATAACACATCTACACCATCGCCTAATGCACTGTTATAAGTGGCAGAATTAGGCACAAATTGGGCAGCAATATTGTTTTCGCCATCACGATGACAAATATGGGCATAGGTGGTTGCAGGTGTGGCATGAGTCACACGAGTGGTCGTGACAACACCCACAGGATGATTTTTAGCTTTAAATAATTCTAATAAGCTTTGCACAGGTTTGCCATTGCCACTCTCTGGACAAGTGCTGTCTGAGCCATTGACATAGTCAACACCGTTGCTTGCGCGGGCTTTGGTGTCGCTTGACATCGAAATGACTTCGTTATTCATTTTAACGCCAGTCATATAGGCTGCCATTGAAGGCGCACTATCAGTGACTTGAGCATCTAAAGAGAAGGTTTTAACAAAGGCTGTTTCGGGGAAAGTATCAATGGTTAATTCGCCATCCTCACCCACTTTATAAATACGTGTGGCAGTAAGACTTGTCATCCCCATGCCATCGCCCAAAAAGAAAATCACATTAGGTGCAGCCGTAACAACAGGCGCAGCAACAACCTCGTCATCATCACTACCACAGCCTGTTAAAATAACACTAGCACACATAGCCAGTGCGAACGCTGATTTTTTAAACATATAGCCCCCTGAAAATCAGGACTTAGTCATTACATTGCAATTAACACGCTTTTATCCTCACCCCACTCTCTTAAAAAAAGTGCATAGAAGATGAAAGCGTGAACCCAGCAACGATAACGGCGTAAGTCCTAAAATAAGTCAGCACTTCTCTTGTTAACGAGAAGGCTGTACCAAAAATATCAGAGGGAAATTTAGAGGATAACAATGACGCTTTAGTGTCTATTAGATGACATTTTTATGTTGATAGCTTTTTTGGAGTGAGCGCAATACCATCAAAAGTCACCCCTGCCCAACCATCACGCATAAATGCACGAATGTTGCCATGACTTGTACCTTGTGGATCATTGAGTACTTCTTGATAAAAACGACCAAAACAGGCTAGGGTTGAGGCTGGACTTAACTGATTTAATTGAGCAAAGGCAAAAATACGGCACGAGCCTTCGTTTTGTCCTGCTTGGTTAATCACGGTTTGTGTTAAGCCATTACTAAAGCACGTAGGATGATAGTCATATAATTGATTGATGATAGTGATAGTATCTTCAAAATCTATTTTTTGATGGCCTAACTGAGTTAAAAATTCTTGCAACATGATAATACACCTTTTAGTGAGTTGCGTTATTGTGCCTTGCTTTGAACATTTTTTTAAGAGGAGATTTTATATGAATAAAACGGTCATTATTACGGGTGCGTCGAGTGGCATTGGTGCCGCCCTTGCCACCGCCTTTGCCAGTAAAGGTTACAATTTAGGCCTAGCGGCGCGACGTATAGATAAACTAGAAGCTTTAGCACGACAACTCGAAGATACATATCATGTGCAAGTAGCCATTGTTGCCTTAGATGTGCAACAAGACGCGCAGGTTGCCCCTGCCTTGAGCCGTTTAGCACAAGAGCTAGGTCAGGTTGATATTGTGGTGGCTAATGCAGGGATTTCAGGTGTGCGTCGTAGTGGTAGCGGCAATATTGAAATAGATAAAACTATTTTTCAAACTAATGTTATTGGTGCGATTGCTACGCTTGATGCAGCAACTAAAATGTTTTTGGCACAAGGTCATGGTCATTTGGTGGGGATGTCGTCGTTTTCGGCTTTTTCGCCCTTACCCGCCAGTGCTGCTTATTCGGCCAGTAAAGCGGCATTAACTAATTATATGAACGCGATGCGTTTAGAGTTAATGAGCAAAAAAATTAATGTGACGGTAATTCATCCAGGTTTTATTAAAACCGATATTGCACCACATATGGATAAATATCCCTTTGTGATTGAAGCCGATATAGCCGCACAACAAATGGTGCGCGCCATAGAAGCCAAAAAAGTTAATGTGATTGTGCCAGCCATGCCGTGGAAAGCCGCTAAAGGTTTAATGAAGCTAATGCCAGACCCACTATTAGCGATGATGTTTAATAAAATGATGAAATAAAATAACTATGTAACCCCACCTAACCTCCCCTTACAAAAGGGGAGGAACAATACGTCTCAATAAGTGGTTGATTTTATGAAAGTCTCCACCCTGATAAGGGGGAGATTTAGAGGGGGTAAAATATTAAGTCATTTTTGATAGGGGTAAACCTGTGTTTACCCCTAGGTTTTATCAAGTCCCTAATCGCCCTTCACGATAATCCGCAAACGCTTGATGAATTTCGGCTTGTGTATTCATTACAAAAGGCCCTTGACCCACAATGGGTTCATTTAAAGGCTCGCCTGTTAGCAATAATACTTTTGCATCATCATGAGCAACTAATTTAATTTGCTCGTCATTTTTTGCAAACAGTAGCACTTTATCTGCACCAAAAACTTGCTCATCATTAACCGTCACCTCTCCTTCTAATACCACTAAGAGTGTGGTATGACTGGCTGGACTTTGTAAGTAAACCTCTTTACTCGCCTTTAACTGTATATCCCATACATTAATAGCAGAGTATGTTTTGGCTGCACCTTGTGTAGCCTGATACTCCCCTGCAATCACACGTAGCAAGCCTGCATCATTAGGCAAGGTCAGACGCGGAATATCTGTATTCGTAATAGCTTGATAACGAGGTGCTGACATTTTTACTTGTGCAGGTAAATTGACCCATAACTGCACCATATGTAAGGTGCCACCCTCTTTGGCAAATTGGTCTGAGTGATATTCTTCATGCAAAATACCACGTGCTGCGGTCATCCACTGCACATCACCTGCCCCAATCACGCCCCTATTACCAACAGAGTCGCCGTGAGCCACTTCACCATCATAAACAATAGTGACTGTTTCAAAGCCACGATGAGGATGCACACCAACACCACGTTTTTTTGTGGTGGGTGCAAACTGTGCAGGGCCTGCATGGTCTAGTAATAAAAACGGACTAATCTGCTCGCCTAGTTGGTCATAAAAAAATAAACTTTTAACAGGAAATCCATCACCAACCCAATGTGAACTTACCGAACCGTAAACACCAATAATTGCTTTCATGATAAATCCTCTACCGCTTAAAACCTGCAATCATTAGCAGGTTTTAACTAAGTCTAAACAATCCTACTTAGGGTGAGAAGTTAACATTAAGAGACACAGTGTTGACTAATAGCAAACATCACTAGGCTTGTTTTAGATTTAACAGATTAACGCCCAAAGCCTCGAATCACACGCACTAGGGCATTTTTTTGCTCTTCGGTAAGTGTTTTTTCAAAAGACGGCATAATACGCGGCCCTTTGTTAATATCTTCTAGTATCTCGGTATCGGTTCGTTTATTTTGCCAGTCTTTATTTTTAAAGCTACGCGCAAAATACAAATAACCTCTAAAATTATCTGCTGCGCCACTTTCACCATGACACTTAGCACAATGTTCTTGATATAAGCTATACGGCTCAATGGGAGCGGCTAAGCTCATTTGAGCAGCACTTGCCAACACCATAGTAACCACACTGAGGGCTGTTTTTTTAATTAGTGTCATCATCAATATCCAAAAAAGATTTTCAAAAAATTATTGTGCTAATTCACGCACAACCAACAAACGGACTTCTGTCATATCTTCAATCGCGTAACGAATCCCCTCACGGCCTAAACCACTGTCTTTAACGCCGCCATAAGGCATATTGTCGACACGCCATGATGGTACATCACCAATGACTACACCACCCACTTCTAGCGTATCCCAAGCTTTATGCGCCTTATAAATATCACGGGTAAAAATACCTGCTTGTAATCCAAAGACACTATCATTGACTTGCGATAAGGCTTGGTTAAAATCACTAAAAGAGGACAGTATTGCCACAGGGCCAAAGGCTTCCTCACCATATAATGCGGCATGATTAGGCACATTTTCTAATAAAGTAGCTTGTAACATCGCCCCTTGACGTTGACCACCACACAATAAATTAGCCCCTTGCTCTATGGCTTGCTGTATCCATAATTGCAAGCGCTCGGCTTCTTTTTCGCTAATCATTGGCCCTATAAACGTTTGTTCATGGTGCGGGCTTCCCATGATTAAACTAGCACTTGCCACCACTAATTTTGCTTTAACCTGCTCGTAAATAGCCTGATGAATAATAATACGTTGCACGCTAATACAGCTTTGCCCCGACTGATAAAACGCCCCAAAAATTATCCGTTGTACTGCATCGTCTATATTGGCATCGGCATCGACAATACACGCCGCATTACCGCCCAACTCTAAGGTCACTTTCTTTTTACCTGCTTTAGCTTTTAATGCCCAACCGACTTCGGGTGAGCCTGTAAAGCTTAATAATTTAATGCGTTCATCTGTGGTAAATAAATCCGCGCCGTCACGACTACAAGGCAATATCGAAAACGCGCCTTGTGGTAACGAAGTTTCGGCTAACACTTCACCAATTAATAACGCGCCAATGGGCGTTAAACTGGCAGGTTTTAAAATAAAAGGACAACCAGCAGCAATGGCAGGGGCAATTTTATGAGCCGCTAAATTAAGTGGAAAATTAAACGGACTAATAAAAGAACACACGCCTACAGGCACACGCTTAGTCATACCTCTGTAGCCCTTAGCACGCGCGGTAATATCTAAGGCGATAGTTTCACCATTAATGCGTGTTGCTTCTTCTGCGGCAATTTTAAAGGTATCTATTAAACGAGTTACTTCGCCACGTGCATCTTTAATGGGCTTACCTGCTTCTACACATAACGCTGCCGCTAACTCCTCAGCCCTTTCACGAAAACGTAATACACAATGCTCTAACACTTGCTGACGCTCATAAGCTGGCATTTGTGCCATTGCCTTTTGTGCAAGTACAGCGGCATTTAAAGCTTGGTCTATGACGGCGGCATCAGCCACCGCAACACGGGTTGCAATCTCACCACTATACTTATCAGTCACTATTAAAGACTCATTAGCATATATTGCTTGATTCGCTAAGTAATAAGGATAGGCTTTTTTTAGCATAAGAGGTTAACTCTATTAGTCTGTTATTTTTATACGTTCTAAGGCTTTACGAATCACATCAGGAATAGGCACAGATTTATTGGTATGGCGGTCAACAAAAACATGCACAAAAAAACCATCAGCTACAGCAACATCCTCACCTTCTTTAAAAATAGCGAGGCCATATTCTACCGACGATAATCCTAAACGATTAACCCGTAATGCCCCTTCTAATTTGTCAGGAAAGGCAATGGGGGAATAATAGTTACAACCTGAGTTAACCACAAAACCCACAATATCATCTTGATGAATATGTAGATGGCCGTGGTCTATTAAATAGGTATTTGCCACGGTGTCAAAATAACTATAGTAAGTGACATTATTTACATGGCCATAAATATCGTTATCACTCCAACGCGTAGTTATATTAGTAACAAAGGCATAATCGGTACGGGTTGACGCTTGAGGGCGAGACATAAACCTAACACTCTTTAATATTATTTAATTTAATAGGCAGCCTGATAAATGGCTAAGGCATCTGCTTCATGTAATTCACGCGGATTATTCATCAGTAGTCTTTGTTGCAACATGGCATCTTTAGCCAACATCGCTAGGTCTGTTTGAGGAATATTCATTTGACGTAAATTATGCGGTAACTTAACAGCATGAATTAAGGTTTGCATCGCCTCAATAAAATACTCAGCTAAGGTCATTGCTTTGGCGCGAGCATAAGGATTTATCACATTAGCTAATTGGGCATACTCAGCAACTGCCACAGGCAAATTAAAACGTAATACATGAGGCAACACTAAAGAGTTACTTAGTCCATGCGGAATATGATAATGGCCACCTAAAGGATACGCCAAGGCATGAACCGCCGCGACAGGTGCATTTGCAAAGGCTTGGCCTGCTAACATGGCTCCATGTAACATCGCCTGACGTGCCTCTAAATTACTACCCTCTTCTACCGCCGTCACTATGTGCCGCGACAACAAGCGTAATGCTTCACAAGCCAACATATCCGAATAGGCATTTTTACGCAGCTTGCTGGTATAGGCTTCAATGGCGTGTACCATCGCATCTATACCTGTTGCAGCGGTGACTTGAGGCGGCAAACCTACCGTTAACGTGGCATCTAACAACGCAATATCGGCCAAGAGTAACGGTGACACAATACCTTGTTTTGTGGTTTCACCTGTAGTCACAATCGAAATAGCGGTAACTTCGGAGCCTGTACCTGCGGTGGTAGGAATTTGAATTAGCGGCAAACGCACGCCTGTTGCATTTGCTACACCATATACCTGCGCTAAAGTTTGGCTCGAATAGGCAAGCAAAGCTACAATTTTAGTTACATCCATTGAGCTGCCACCACCTAAACCAATGACACCATCAACTTTTTGTTCACGGGCAAAGGCAAGTGCTTTTTCGATAATTATTTCGGAAGGGTCAGCGACGACATCGGTATATACAACACTCTCAATGCCTGCATCATGTAAACTTGCTAAGGCAAGCTCAATCATTCCTGAGGCAACAATTCCTTTATCGGTGACGATAACAACACGACTCATCGCTAATGACTTTGCGGCTGCGCCTAATTGTTTTTGGCACGACCCCAAACCACTAATGATTGTTTTTACTGTAGCAAAAGAAAAATCCTGCATTGTTAATTCCCTCTGACTTATTTTAGGACTTACGCGATTATTACGACGCAATGCGAAAGTCCTGATATTTTTATGTTTTTAATAGTAGCTCAATACCAAAAATTAGCCATACAGCTTAATTTTCATTACGCAAAACTTACACCTTTATGACAATCAAATGCGTTAGTTTTATAGAGCCTAGTTAACTAGGCATAAGCACATCTTACCCCAAAAACACGCATCATGCAGACAAAAAAAAGGGGCAAAAAGCCCCTTAAAATACATTAATACGCGTCAACTTAAATATCTAAGTTAGCAACCATTAAGGCGTTTTTCTCAATAAACTCACGGCGTGGCTCTACCGCATCACCCATTAAACAAGTAAACATTTGGTCAGCACCAATGGCATCTTCAATTGTCACACGCAACATACGACGATTACTCGGATCCATTGTGGTTTCCCATAATTGGTTTGGATTCATTTCACCCAAACCTTTATAACGCTGAATCGCATTACCACGACGCGACTCCTGCATTAACCACTGCCACACTTGCTTAAACTCAGACACTGGCAACACACGCTCACCGCGTTTAATAAAAGCACCCTCTTCTAATAAGCCTGAAATTTTATCGGCTAGAGTACTAATACGACGATATTCACCTGATGCAAAGAAGTCATAACCTAAACGATAAGTATGTGGCACACCATGAGCCATCATCTCTATTTGCACCACATAACGATGCTGTTCAAGGTCTTCAATCACTTCGACTAAAAAACGCTGGCTTGGGTCGGCCGCATTATTTAACACCGTTTGTAATTTAACTGACCATGCTTCGACTATAGATTGCTCGGCTAAGGTATCAATAGCTAACAAAGGTTGCTTTAACAACTGTTCTAATAACACATCAGGATAAACACGACTCATACGACGAATGGTATTTTGCACACTACGGTATTCGCTCAATAAATCGGCCAAGGCTGTACCAAATAAAGGCGGCGCATCAGGGTTAACGTACAGTGCTGCATCGTCCAATGCGGTTTGTGTTAAATAGACCTCAAGCGCATCATCATCTTTAATATACTGCTCTTGCTTGCCACGTTTTACTTTATACAAAGGTGGTTGCGCAATATAAATATAACCACGCTCTAGTATTTCTGGCATTTGCCTAAAGAAGAAAGTTAATAACAAGGTACGAATATGTGAACCGTCCACATCAGCATCGGTCATAATAATAATTTTATGATAACGTAACTTATCAGGATTATATTCCTCACGACCAATACCACACCCTAACGCAGTAATCAGAGTGCCAACTTCTACCGAGGACAGCATTTTATCAAAACGTGCTTTTTCTACATTTAGAATTTTACCTTTGAGTGGCAAAATCGCCTGCATTTTGCGGTTACGACCTTGTTTAGCCGAGCCACCCGCAGAGTCACCCTCAACAATGTAAAGCTCTGATAATGCAGGGTCTTTTTCTTGGCAATCGGCCAATTTACCTGGCAAACCTGCAATATCTAACGCACCTTTACGACGTGTCATTTCACGTGCTCTACGTGCTGCTTCACGCGCTCTTGCTGCCTCTACAATCTTGGCTACAATCGACTTAGCTGCACTGGGGTTTTCTAACAAATACTCTTGAAGCTTTTCGGCCATAGCCGACTCAACTACGGGGCGCACCTCAGAAGAGACTAATTTATCTTTAGTTTGACTCGAAAACTTAGGGTCAGGTACTTTAACCGACACAATAGCCGTTAAGCCTTCACGTGCATCATCACCCGTTGTGGCGACTTTTTCTTTTTTTAACACCCCTTCACTTTCTATATAATGATTAAGTGTTCGCGTTAATGCGCCTCTAAAACCTGCCAAATGCGCACCACCATCACGCTGCGGAATATTATTAGTAAAGCAAAAAATATTCTCTTGATAGCTATCATTCCATTGCATAGCCACTTCTACCGCAATACCACTGTCGGTTTGGGTATTAAAATGGAAGATACGATTGAGGCCGTTTTTATTGGTATTCAGATACTCAACAAAGGCAGCCAAGCCGCCTTCATAAGCAAACACATCTTCCGCTCCACTGCGCTCATCTTTTAAAACAATACGCACGCCTGCATTTAAAAAAGACAATTCACGCAAGCGTTTTGCCAAAATATCATACGAAAAATGGATATTCGTAAACGTAGCCGCACTAGGCCAAAAGCGAACTTCTGTACCACGACGCTCGGTCTCACCCATTTCTCTTAAAGAAAACTGCGGCTCACCATGCGCATATTCTTGCTCGTAAACCTTGCCATTACGACGAATAACCAAGCGTAAACGACCCGACAACGCATTAACAACCGATACACCTACACCATGCAAACCACCCGATACTTTATAAGAATTAGTGCCGTCTTCAGCACCAAACTTACCACCTGCGTGAAGGATGGTCATAATAACTTCGGCTGCCGACACTCCTTCTTCGGGGTGAATATCCACAGGAATACCACGACCATCATCAGTAACAGTAACAGACTCATCTGCATGAATCACCACATTAACTTCGCTACAAAAGCCCGCTAGTGCTTCATCAATGGCGTTATCAACCACCTCAAAAACCATGTGATGCAAACCCGACCCATCATCGGTATCACCAATATACATACCTGGACGCTTACGAACAGCATCCAAACCACGTAACACTTTAATACTTGATGAATTGTAATTATTGCCATCACTCATGTTCGTTCCTCAAAATAAATACTAGGCTTTGATAAGCCCAAAATACTTTTATCTACCCACAAAATTATTAGGCTATTTTTTAAACAGCTTAAACATTCCAATTTTATCCACACTGCAACAAAATCTCACCTTGTTCCACGTGAAACAATTTGGCATATTTGTCGAATGTTTGTAGCAAAGGCCACACACTATTTGCCTCTACCGTTGTAATCAATACCTGTGCTTGTAATTCAACCAAAGACCGTAACAACCGTTCTCTTGCATTAACATCTAACTCTGAGGCTAAATCATCGAGCAAGACCATACACGGTTTTTGTCGGTGCCTTAAAAAAGCAACTTGAGCCAATTTTAAGGCACAAACCAAAAGTTTTTTTTGACCTCTGGACAAAATCAGTTCGGCTAAACCTATATCTGTTTTAAAGCGTAAATCAGCACGATGCGCTCCAATTTGAGTAAAACCGCGCTGTTTATCTTTAAAGCGACTCTCTTGTAACTGAGTAGCCAATTCTTGTTCTACATCAAAACCTGCACTATAGTCCACATTTATAGTTATTTGTGGCAATAACAACGCTAATGCAGAGTCAATAAAAGTTAGCCACTCATTAAATACTGTTGTTCTCATATTGTGTAACAATAATGCTTGCTGACTTAATTCTAATTCCCAAATTTGCCATTGAGCATTTTCTACTGTTTCGGTTTTTAACAGCGCATTTCTTTGTGCTAAGGCACGTTGATAGCGCAACCAATGTGTATAAAAATTAGGCTCTACATAAAACAACAACCAATCTAATAATTGTCGTCTTTGTTTAGAACCACTTTCTATTAAATCCATATTTTCAGGATGAATAAGTTGCATCGGTAAATCAGATGCAAACTCAGACATACTAGAAACCAGCACTCCATTTCTTTTAAGTGATTGATTTCCTTGTATATTTTTACTTATTCCCAACTGCTGGCCTTGAGTCATGCGTGTAAAAACAGTGCAAACACTTTGGCCATCTTGAATCACTTTGCGTACATTCGATGTGCGAAAAGAACGCCCTGTACTTAATAAATAAATAGCTTCTAGTATGGATGTTTTGCCACTGCCATTTAAACCATAAAATACATTAAGTGAGCCTAAAGAAAAGTTACAGGGGTACAAATTACGTACCCCCGACAGACTCACCACATCTAGCATACTAATATTAATCCTACAGGCGCATAGGCATCACAACATATACCGCGTCTTGGCTATCAGTTTCTTGCACCAATATTGAGGCGTTAGAATCACTTAATATCAATTTAGTATTAACACCTTCTAATACATTCAGCACGTCTAATAAATACTGTACGTTAAAGGCAATCTCTAAATCATCCCCCACATATTCTACCGCTAATTCTTCGCGCGCTTCTTCTTGCTCTGGGTTATTTGCCTGAATACATAAGTCATTGTTTTTTAACAAAAATTTAACACCTTTGTATTTTTCATTGGTCAAAATAGATGCCCGCTGTAAGGCATTTTTAAAGTCTTCATGGCTTAATAAAACATTTTTATCACCACCACGAGGCAAGACGCGTTGATAATCAGGAAACTTGCCATCAATCAATTTTGAGGTAAACGATACAAAACCCTCTACGGTATTATCGTCTTCTTTCTTTTTATTAGCAGTAATCGGCAAGGTGACTTGTAAGTGATTATTACCAAAAGTAAGGTGTAATGCGCTGTCTTCATCATTCAACAAACGCTGTAATTCTTGCACCCCTTTACGCGGTACAATGACCTGAATTTTTTCGCTAGGGGAAGCCTCAGCATGGGCATCAAACAACGCAAGGCGGTGGCCGTCTGTGGTTACCGTACGCAATTGATTAGCCGTTACCTCAAACAACATCCCTGTTAAATAATAACGGACATCTTGTTGAGCCATTGCAAAGCCTGTTTTTTCGATAAGACGTTTTAAATTGCGCTGACTAATATTTAAAGAAAACGCGCCTGCATCTTCTTCTAAACTAGGAAAGTCTTGAGCGGGCAGGGTGGCTAAAGAAAAGCGACTCCGTCCCGATTTGATTAATAGTTTTTGCTCATCCATGCTCAACTCAATCATGGCAGAGGCGGGGAGGGACTTACAAATATCTAATAGTTTACGGCAAGGAATAGTTACTTCACCTGTTTGAACCAATTGCTCAGCACTGAGTTTTTGTGTCGCAACCAATTCCACTTCTAAATCTGTGCCTGTAAACGAAATTTCATCTTCAGAAACACGCAACAAAACATTGGCCAAAATAGGCATAGTATGTTTACGTTCAACAACGCCAGCCACTTGTTGTAATGGTTTTAATAATTGTTCACGTCCAATAGATAATTTCATTGCATATCCTCTGTAATAATTAACCGTGTAATGAACGGATTAAATTGTGATAATCTTCGGCCACTTCTTTATCAAGCCTGCGTAATTCATCCACTTTTTCACAAGCGTGCATCACGGTTGAGTGGTCTCTGCCTTCAAATGCTAAGCCAATATCAGGATAACTACTGCCCGTTAATTCTCGCGCTAAAGCCATCGCTATTTGCCGAGGACGAGCATAAATCCGTGTCCGTTTATGTGCTGTTAATTCCCGTAAAGGAATTCGATAATATTCGGCCACCATTTTTTGAATACTATCAATATTTACCTGTCTCGCTCTAACTGCTAATACATCTTTTAAGGCGTGTTTAACAATATCAATATCAATTGCTCGCCCTTGAAAACGTGCCGTTGCCATTACTTTATTTAATGCGCCTTCTAATTCACGCACATTAGCTTGAATATGTTGCGCTATAAATAAAGCGGCTGGTTTTGGTAACTCCATTTTATTAATTTCGGCTTTTTTGCGTAGAATACCTACCCGATTTTCTAAATCAGGTGGGTCGAGTTGTACGGTTAATCCCCATGAGAATCTTGATTTTAATTGCTCATCTAAATCAGGTATTTCTTTAGGGTAACGATCCGATGTTAAAATAATCTGACCGTTATTCTCTAAAAGGGTATTAAACGTATAAAAAAACTCTTCTAAACTTGCGCCTTTTCCTGCCAAAAAATGAATATCATCAATTAATAATAAATCTAAATCTCGACATGATTTTTTAAAATCATCAATCGCTCCGCGTTGTAATGCCGAAACAAAACCACCCACAAACTTTTCGGAGGTTAAATATAATACTCGCGCATTATGTTTTTTGGCCAATAAAGCATGGCCAACCGCTTGCATTAAATGCGTTTTACCTAAACCTGTTGCGCCGTATAAAAACAAGGGATTGTGATTAGTATCCGCAGGTTTTTGAATCACGCTTTGGCAAGCAGCATACGCTAATTGATTGCCTTTGCCTTGTACAAAGTTTTCTAGGGTAAAGCCGTCATTCAAGGCTGGTTTAGGTCTTTCCTGCACCGCTATCGGCGGGGGAGGGGAGGGGGTAAGACGTGTAGATTCCTCAGCACGCGCAAATTTTGTACCCACATCAAGGGATACTTGATTAATTCGACCCTCACTAAAATCCGCCACCAGCAAGCGAATCCGTTCCAAGTATTTTTCTGCAATATGCTTACGAAAAAAAGGGTTAGGTGCGAGTAAACGTAAATATGTGTCGCTTTCTTCCACCTGAAGCGGACGTATCCACATACCAAACAAGTTAGCGGGCATCTCGTCTTGCAGACGTTCAAGACACAATGTCCAGATCATCATGCTTCTCCAATGCCATCAAAAAGGCTGGCCATTGTACGCAAGCAAAGCACGTTTGTCAGCTCAAAAAACAGCAAAAAAGATGTAAATATTTATCCTAAAACCTGTGGATAAGTCTGTGGATAAGTGCTGTGGATAACTTGCGTTTTTCTGTGGATAAGTCTGTGGATAATTTTTTTCGCAAAAAGTTATCCACATTTTGTCCACAGGGTTATCCACAGGGTATATATTTGATAAATAACTAAAAAGGCGACTTATCCACAGAAAAACGCCACACTCACTATAAATTCCTTATTATATAAATTTATATATAAATTTAAATTCTTATAGTAAGCAGCGCAAAAATCTGTGGATAACTCAAAAAAGTTTGCAACTTGGCCATAAAAAAATGAGTTAATTTAAGGTTTGACAGCAAGCCGTAAAATACTTAGAATGACCCCCTTTTTGAGAATGGCCATTTGGCTATCTGAGTTGAGTAAAAATCATGAAGCGTACTTTTCAACCTAGCGAAATCAAACGCAAACGTACTCACGGTTTCCGCGCTCGTATGGCAGACAAAAACGGCCGCGCCGTGTTGGCTCGTCGCCGTGCTAAGGGTCGTAAGCGTTTAACGGTGTGAGTTTAGTTAATCGTTATCTCTTTCGGCCTGAACAACGTATTCGCAATAGCGCAGGTTTTCAGGTCGTTTTTGATAGCCCCTCGTGTAAAGTGGCTCAGCCACAGTATCTTGTGTTAATTCGTGGTAATACCCAAGCAAAATCCAAATTAGGTTTTGTGATTGCCCGAAAAAAAATACGCCTAGCGGTGCAGCGAAATCGCATTAAGCGTATTACGCGCAATAGTTTTAGATTGCATCAGTACGACTTACCCGCTGTTGATATCGTGTTTATTGCACGGCAAGGTTTAGACGATTTGAGTAATGCAGAACTAGCTAAAGCGTTATCTAAAACGTGGCAGCAAGTGCAACGTCGATATCAAGCCGCTCTCAAGGCGACACATGAAAATCCTGCTTCTAACACCCATCCGATTTTATAAATATGCAATCAGCCCTTTAATGGCTGGCCATTGCCGATTCTCTCCTACTTGTTCAACGTATGCCGAAGAAGCTATCCAGCAACACGGTATGCTTAAAGGTAGCTATTTAGCATCAAAACGTATTTTACGTTGCCATCCTTGGGGTGGTGCAGGTTACGATCCTGTGCCTGACTCTTTCTTTTGGTTTCCAGTGGAAAAATGACTATGCAATGGGCTCGCAACCTGATTTTGGTCGGTTTAGCAATTGTCAGCTATTTGATGATTTTAGCGTGGCAAAAAGACTATGGTAATACTTCCCCTAGCCATACGCCAGATAGTGCCGTAAATCGCAGTGTAGAGGCCTCTACGCCGATAAATTTGACTAGCTCTACCCCTGTTGCTGCAGCAAGCACAGATATTCCTACTGCACCCGTCAAAGCAGAGTTAGCTACCGCTACCGAATTGGTGACAGCACCCACTCAAGGTTTATTACGTGTTAAAACTGATGTGCTAGATGTGCAAATTGATACTGTAGGTGGTGATATTGTTGATTTGTCATTGCCAACCTATACAAAAACAGTTGATGGTACAGAGGCATTTTCTTTATTAGAAAATAATCGTCAACGCATGTTTATTGCTCAATCAGGATTAATTGGCGCAAATGGCGCAGATGCTAATCCTGAAGGCCGCCCTGTATATCAAGCAATACAAAGCAGTTTTGTTTTAGAAAAAGGTAAAACGGTATTAAATGTCCCGTTAACATTTATAGATAAAAACGGCGTAGAAATTCAAAAAATATTTACTTTTACTCAAGGTAAATATGATATTGAAGTTAAATATAATATTATTAATCGGAGTCAAACTGTTTGGCAGGGATTAATGTTTGCCCAATTAAAACGTGATGGTACTGAAGACCCAAGTAAAAGTCATCAAGGTATGGGAATGTCCACTTATTTAGGTGGTGCATGGGGAACAACAGAAAAAAATTATAATAAAATTAATTTTACTGATTTTAACAAAGAGGCTTTAAAGGAAACAGTGGTTGGTGGTTGGGCGGCGATTGTGCAGCATTATTTTGTTGCTGCTTGGATTCCTGATGCAAAAGCTAAAAATCATTTTACGAGCAGAGCTAACGATAAAGGTGAATATTTTATTGGCTTTAGCTCACCTGATATTACGGTTAATGCAGGTATGCAAAATAGCATTAGTGCTAAATTATATGCAGGGCCTAAAATTCAAGATGAATTAGCTAAGTTATCCACAGGTTTGGATTTAACAGTCGATTATGGTTGGTTATGGTTTATCGCTCAATTTTTGTTTTGGTTACTTAAAAATATTCATGGCTTTTTAGGTAATTGGGGCTGGTCGATTGTTGGTTTAACGATTGTTGTTAAATTGGCGTTTTTTCATTTGTCAGCTACCAGTTATAAATCAATGGCTAATATGCGCCGTGTTGCACCAGAAATGCAGCGTATTAAAGAGCAGTACGGCTCTGATCGCCAAAAAACATCCCAAGCAATGATGGACTTATATAAAAAGGAAAAAATCAATCCAGTTTCGGGTTGTTTACCCATGTTGGTGCAAATGCCTGTCTTTTTGGCCTTGTATTGGACGTTAATGGAAAGTGTAGAATTGCGCCATGCGCCGTGGTTATTGTGGATAACTGACTTAGCTGCCATGGATAAGTTTTTTGTATTGCCCTTAATTATGGGCGCAACCATGTATATTCAGCAGTTATTAAACCCTCAACCAACCGACCCTATGCAAGCCAAAGTATTAAAAATAATGCCTGTGATGTTTACGGTATTTATGTTGTGGTTTCCATCGGGTTTGGTGTTGTATTGGGTTGTCAATAATACCTTGTCTATCGTTCAACAATGGATTATTACGCGCCAAATTGAAGGTGCTAAGGCTAAATAATCCGACTTATGTATTGCTTTACAAATAAGCAATAACCGCATAAGTCTTAAAAGTAGATATTGTAAGGCTGTCTTAATGACAGCCTTATTTTTTGGGGCAGAAAATGAACTTATCCACAGCCAATGACACCATTGCTGCTATTGCAACACCTAATGGGCGCGGAGGCGTAGGTATCGTGCGTTTGTCGGGGCATAAAGCTTTAGAGATAGCAAAGGTACTCACGCAAGACAATAAGGCCTTAAAAGCGCGCTATGCGCATTTTAGATGCTTTTATAGTGCCGATGGTACGGTGCTTGATGAAGGCTTAGCGTTGTATTTTCCTAATCCGCATTCATTTACAGGTGAAGACGTTGTGGAGCTACAAGGACATGGCGGCCCTGTGTTAATGGATATGTTACTTAAACGGGTACTCGAATTGGGTGCGCGTATGGCGCAAGCAGGTGAGTTTTCGCAACGGGCTTTTTTAAATGACAAACTTGATTTAACCCAAGCCGAAGCAATCGCAGACTTAATTGATGCTTCATCACAAGCAGCGGTTAAATCGGCATCACAGTCTTTGCAAGGGGCATTTTCTAAACGCATTAATGTGTTACTAGAAAGTTTAATAAACCTACGTTTATACGTCGAAGCCGCAATTGATTTTCCTGATGAAGAAATTGACTTTTTGAGTGACGGTATTGTGGCCGCACGTTTGCAAAGTGTACGCGACAAGCTACAAACAGTTTTAGCTCAAGCCAAACAAGGCGCATTGTTGCGTGAAGGTGTACGTGTAGTGATTGCAGGCAAGCCCAATGCAGGTAAGTCGAGTTTGCTTAATGCCTTAGCAGGCTATGAAGCCGCGATTGTGACCGATATTGCAGGCACAACCCGTGATGTATTACGTGAGCATATTCACATAGACGGTTTACCTTTACACATTATTGATACCGCAGGTTTGCGTGATACAGGCGATGCTGTCGAAAAAGAAGGTATTCGTCGTGCTTACCACGAAATAGCCCAAGCAGATGGCTTGTTATTGATGTATGACTTATCCACAGAGTTATCCACAACCTTACAAAGTTATCCACAAAATCAAGATATTAATGCTAATGCTGTGGATAACTTAAGCACTTATCCACAATCACCACCTAACTTATCCACAAGCTTTGATCCTTTAGCACTGGCTAGACAATTTTTTGATCCATTACCACCGCCCCAAAAGTTATGTTTTATTGCCAACAAATGCGATTTAGTAGGGCAAGAGCCTCATATTTCGACCATTGAAGGCTATTTGCACATTACCTTGTCTGCACGTCAAGACATGGGCTTAGCGCAGCTTAAAACGCATTTAAAAGCCCTTGTAGGCTATCAAGATGCCGAACATAGCCCTTTTATTGCGCGGCGTAGGCATTTGGATGCGCTAAGACGTACAGAAGCCGCCTTGCAACAAGCGCATGAGCAATTGCATGGTTTGGCTTTAGGAGAGTTGATGGCAGAGGATTTACGTGCTGCACAACAAGCATTAGGTGAGATTACAGGTGCGTTTAGTGCTGATGATTTGTTGGGTAAAATTTTTAGTAGCTTTTGTATAGGAAAGTAAACACACGTCCAAGCCATTCCCCACTATTCCACAAAACCACATTAAAGCCCTGTAAATACAGGGCTTATTTGTCTTTAGCGTTCCTTGCGAGTCTTGTAGAAGCCTGTTACTTTTGTTCCCTAAGTTGTTACTTTTTACAAAATATGTGTTCCCTATTGTTATTTTTTGATTGTTTTTAATACAGATTATAGGGAACAAAAAGTACGTTTATCTCTTTTTTGATGAAAAAGCAGTCAGTATTTAGGTTTTTATAAAAAACTTTATATTGCTAATTTATTGTATTTAAAGGTTTTTTGTTGATTAGGGAACAATTGTACAGGCTAAAGGCTATTTAGGAACAAATTAAGGGGGAATTATGGCGTTTACAGATACCGTTTTACGCAATTTAAAACCATCTACTAAGTCATACGAAAGGTCAGACGGTGGAGGTATGTATATTGAGGTTGCGCCATCGGGACGCAAAACATGGGGCATACGCTATCGTTTAGCAGGCAAACAAGAAAAAGCCTTGTTAGGTGAATATCCTGCTTATGGTTTGCAAAGGGCTAGACAATGGCGCGAAGAAACACGGATGCTAGTTGCTCAAGGCCACTCACCACAACAAGCCAAAAAAGCCCTATTTAGTGGTTTGGATGATTCTTTAGATAGCGAGCTAAAGCAATATGCCATTAAGTGGTGGCGCACAGGCCAGCTTATGGGGGAGGCAATTAAGGCGGAAGCGATTAAAGCCGACAATTTAGAGGTTTTTGCTTGGCAATGGTTTAGTGAGGTAGCCCAAAAAACAAATAACAATCCGCGCAATATTGAGCGTGTGCTGCATAAAGACGTTATTCCTGCCATTGGGTCAAAACAAGTAAATAACGTCACTACAAGCGATATATTGGCCATTACAGACGCTATAAAAGCGCGTGGTTCTGACCAAATGGCTTTACAGACCCGTAATATCCTTAAACGATTGTTTGCTTATGCAATCGCACGTCAAAAAACAACCTTTAACCCTGCTAGTGCTGTAGAGGCTACATTTATAGCAACCGTTAAAAGTAGAGATGTCGCCTTAACGGCAAATGAAATAGGCAAGCTAGTTCGTGCTGTTTATCAGTCTAGTATTAGGCGCACGCACAAATTGGCTATTCATTTACTTATATTGTGCATGGTTCGTAAATTAGAGTTAATTCAAGCACAGTGGCAAGAAATAGATTTTGATAAAGCAGAGTGGCACATTCCAGCCGAACGCATGAAAAAAGAACGTATTCACACCGTGCCTTTGTCGGCACAAGCCTTAGAGATGTTTAACGAGCTTAAATTTTTATCTTGTGGCTCAATTTATGTCTTTCCTAGTCGCAATACTTTACACAAGCCTATTTCTCATAATGCACTTAATCAGGCAATTCAAACAATGGATTTAGATATAAGGGAGTTTGTAATCCATGATTTTAGGCGTACAGCCTCTACGCTATTACATGAGGCAGGCTTTAATTCTGATTGGGTAGAGAAGTCTTTAGCACATGAACAAAGAGGCGTGCGTGGTGTTTATAACAAAGCAGAATATCTAAGCCAACGGCGCGAAATGCTGCAATGGTGGGCTGATTTTGTAGATGAACAAATAGAGGACGGGCGTAAAGTTATTATAGGCAAACTGACTGGTAAAAAATGACCCTCTAGTTTTTTGTTGGGAACATGGGAACATTGGGAACAAAATGCGCTAAGCCTTGAGGCTCTAGGGTTTGCTTGTTCCCAATATATATAATAATTTTGGGAACAACGGGAACATATTATATATAGAGTCTTAGTGTTTTTTGTTTATATTATTGATTTTAAATGATTATTTTGTTTTTGCTTGTTCCCCGTGTTTTTTTAGGTATATGGTACTTTTATGGGTGTTATTTTGTTTTTAGCTTGCTAAGAATAAGTATTGATTGATTTTTAGTGACAAAACTAAGGTTTAAGCCTTATAAAAAGTTGCCTTTTCTCTAGCCTGCTAATACAGCTTACTGACGGTACTAAATGCTTTATATGTGGGCTATTTTGATTTATGATGAGGATAGAACGCCTGAGCTACTTTGATAGCCTGAGCGTCAAAATTTTGCCATTTGACTGCTACGTTTAGCGTATATGTTATTAGGGTAACAGACCGCCTTATGGCGGTTTTGTTGTTTTTGGCTGCCATGTTTAAAAAATAGCATAAAATCGACATATTTTCTTGTCATGTTGATTGCTTAAACATATCCTAAAAACGTGTCGAAAAAATCACGATTATTAAACATGAGCTTTAAATTATGGATACTTGGCAAGCACATAAGCCTTATAATCAATTGCCTATTTTGCCTCCAGCGATAGACCTTGAAAGTAAAATTGTACTCAAGCAATGTATTCTTGCCCGTGCGGCATTGGCAGAGTTGCGCCAAGCAGGCGAGTTAATTCCTAATCAATCCGTTTTAATTAATATTTTGCCCTTACTAGAAGCAAAAGACAGTTCTGAGATTGAAAACATAGTCACCACTACAGATAAACTCTTTCAGTTTGCTCAAGAGGGACACGATTCACAGGCAGACCCTGCCACTAAAGAGGCTTTACGTTATCGTCATGCTCTTTATCATGGTTATCAATCCTTAAAAAATCGCCCTTTGTGTACGGCAACCGCCGTAGAAATTTGCCAAAATATCAAAGGTATTGATTTAGATATTCGGGTTATTTCGGGTACAGCTTTAACCAATAGCGCGACAAATGAGGTTATTTATACTCCACCCGTTGGCGAGGCTGTTTTGCGCGATTTATTAGCCAATTGGGAGCGATTTTTACACAACGAAATGGAGCTAGACCCATTAATTAGAATGGCTGTAGCACATTATCAGTTTGAAGCAATTCACCCTTTTATTGATGGTAATGGCCGTACAGGTCGAATACTTAATATTTTGTTTTTAATACAAAGTGAGTTATTAACCTTACCTATTTTGTATTTAAGCCGCTATATCATCGCGCATAAAAGTGATTATTACCGCTTATTACTGGAGGTAACCCAATATCAACATTGGGAAGAATGGCTTTTGTTTATGTTAAAAGCAGTCGAAGAAACGGCTATCTGGACAACGGCAAAAATAGCGGCTATTCGTGCCTTGCATGAACACACGGTCGGTTTTATTCGTGAGGTATTGCCTGCTATTTATAGCCGTGAGTTGGTAGATGTAATTTTTGAACAACCGTATTGTCGCATTATGAATGTGGTGGATAAGGGCGTGGCTAAACGTCAAACTGCTTCTGTACATTTAAAAAAATTAGTTGAAGTAGGTGTACTTAACGAGCTAACCGTGGGCAAAGACAAGTTGTTTATTCACCCTAAGCTAATGAGTCTTTTAATTCAAGATAGTAATACCTTTGAGTTATACACTCCAATATAACTTGGCTTTTATGATGGTAGCCAATCCGTACTTATAGGAGATAAAAAATGACAGGAAGATATAAAGAACAGTTACATAGTGCTACTTGCCCACAGTGTAATGGTGATGCGATAAGAAAAGACTGGATTGAGTTAGAAAACTTTTGTGTAGCTATAGTTTATCGATGTGAAGATGTTTATTGTAGCCATGTGTTTGTTATGCAACAAACACCATCTAGGATTTTGCGCCCATCAAAGATATTAACTCATAAGGCTAACATACCTTTGTCCTTTAAAATTAAGACGCAATTATTAAAAAGGCTTGCCCAAGAAGAAATAAGCACTTATTTCCCTGTAGCTATTGAATTAAGCGAAGACAAAAGCATTTATAAAATTATTGTACCTGATATAGAAGGTTGTTGTGCTAATGCTAGTACATTAGAAAATGCTCTAAAATATGCAAAAAATTTTATTTGTATTCATTTGTTGGTATTATTTGATAGTGGTCAGCTAATTCCGCTCCCTACTGCCATGGAAAATTATTGTAATAAGCCTGAGTTTAAAGGCTTAGAATGGCTTGTGGTTGATATAAGTCAACATGACCGCTATCTTGATTGGTAAACAGAAAGCCGCATCACAAAAGCCCTAACTTTTTGGGCTTTTTGTTTTTATTAAAAAGTATCTCATTCTAAAGCCCAATTGCTCCCTTTCTTGAGCTAAACCACTATCAAGCTGAGAGATGGACTCTAGTAAACGCTTTGCATTGTTAGGGTTGCGTAGCAGGTAGGTTGTTTCTTGCATCGCATTATCATCAAGTGACATAACCGCATCCATAAAATCCCCCTCAATAAAAAACACAATAAAACGTACAGGATATTGTACATATAACATTGTTACAATAATGATGTGTAACACTCTTTAACACTTTGTTAAACATCTACTAAATATACCCATCGCCATTGAAAGTACTGGAAAGAGTTAGTGAAATTGGTTATTAATGATGGCTATGAATATTAAATCAATCAGTAAAGAAGAAAAGCAAGAATTAGAGCTACGCCATCGTTATGAAGGGGATGGTCGTGTGCGTGACAGAATTAAAGCGGTATTACTAAAAAGCGAAGGCTGGACAAATAAAGCGATTGCTCAAGCGTTAAGGATTCACGAAGAAACGGTTAGGCAACACCTTAACGACTGGACGGATGCTAAGAAATTAAAGCCTGAAAATGGAGGTTCTGTCAGTAAATTAGATGCTGCTCAATCACAGGCACTTGAATCGTATCTTGAGGTAGAAACATATACACGTTCATTCGACATTTGCGCCCATGTTGAGGCCACGTTTGGTGTGCTTTACACAGAGTCTGGGATGACGAAATGGTTGAAGCAACACGGTTTCAGTTACAAAAGCCCTAAGACAGTTCCCGCTAAGGCTGACCTCGACAAGCAAGAAGTATTTGTTGGAAGTTATTTAGCCTTGCTAGAGAATACGCCTACTGCTGAACCTATTGTTTTCATGGACTCAGCGCATCCTACGATGGCGACTAAGGTGGTGTGTGGTTGGATTAAAAAAGGGGTAAACAAGCCGATTGCTCAGACGGCCTCAAGAACGCGTGTTAACGTCATGGGTGCTATCGAACTCAGCACAATGAAGGTGATTAGTTGTTGTCCTGAGCAGGTCAATGGCGCAACGACCGTATCGTTTTTTAATCAGCTTAGAGAAGCGTATCCTGCTGCCCCTAAAATCCATATTATCTTGGATAATTCAGGTTACCATCGGTGTCAGTTAGTCAAAGATGCCGCAGCAGAAAAGAATATTCATTTGCATTATTTACCCCCATACAGCCCTAATCTCAATCCGATAGAGCGTTTATGGAAGGTGATGAATGAACAGGTAAGGGATAATGTGTTCTTTACTTCTGCCAAAAATTTTAGAGAGGTCATCGTCGATTTTTTTGAGAATAAAATACACACGTTAGCACCTAATCTAAGAAATAGAATTAACGATAACTTTCAAACTATAACGCTGCCAGTACCTTCAGGTTGAATGGGTATACACCTAGATTAACTAATTTACCATAACGATAGGGAACTTCACCGAAAACCGTGTTTTACCCTGACCAGAAATAACAGAAATATCCCCATGATGAGCACGAATAATAGACTTGGTAATCGCCAATCCTAAACCAGCCCCTTCATCTGTTCTTTGCCGTGAGGCATCTCCACGATAAAATCGGTCAAAAATTCGTGAAATTTGCTCTGGTGGAATGTCAGTCCCCGTGTTTTCGATATGCACGGTTCGGGTGTTTCCTTCCTGTATTATGGAAACAGTGATAGTGCCACTCATGTGTGTATGACGAATAGCATTCGATAACAGATTGCTAAAAGCACGGCGAATCATGAGCGAGTCGCCCAAAATAACACCATGTCCTTGACGATATAGGTGTATCGATTTTTCTGCGGCCAACGCGTCATAAAATTCCAGTAACGCATCTATTTCGTCAGCAAGTTCAATCGTCTGCTGGTTTGGCATCATTAGGCCATTGTCTGCTTTTGCTAAAAAAAGCATATCAGAAATCATTCGTGCTAATCGCTCATACTCTTCAAGGTTAGAATAAAGAACCTCCTGATAGTCTTTTGCTGTGCGCGGCTTAGCTAACGAGACTTGAGTCTGAGTCATCAAGTTATTGATGGGTGTCCGCAGTTCATGAGCAAGATCAGAGGAGAAATCAGATAAACGTTGTAATGAGTCACCCAAGCGATCAAGCATGGCGTTAAATGCGCGTGCTAAGGGCTGTAGTTCGAGAGGGACATTTTCTGAAGCTAAGCGTTGTTGTAGTTGCTGAGCAGAAATGCCTTCGGCAACAGCAGCCATTGTTTGTAAGGGACGTAAGCCTCGTCGTGCTGCAAACCAGCTTAATATGGCAATCAGTAGCAGACCACTGCCGCCAACCAGTGCCAGTTGGCGTTCAAAATCATGCAGGAACATTTGGTGATGGGTGGTTTCTGTACCAATGGCGACAATAAATACCTCATTATTGATGCCTGTAGGTAGTTGTGCTGCAAAGCCTCGATAGGAAATGCCATTGGCAACCCATGTGCTAAGTTCGAGGGGCTTTTTACTGCGAATAAGTTGTGGTTCTAGTAAAGCATGGTCGGGAATAGCGGTATGCCCTTCGGCAAAAAGCGTATGGCCTGTGGGACGATCGACACGCACCACCAAATCATGATGACCCACCAATGAATTAGATAATTGTTGAATACGTGCTGCGTCATCTGGTGCAGTATTGTCGAGCAGAATATGGTGAATTAGCTCTAGTTTTCCTTCTAGTAAGGATAAGTCCAATTCATTGAAGTGGTGGCTAACCGACGATCTAATCATCAATCCCATCACGATTAACACGCCAGCCGCTAACAAGGTGAATAACAGACTGGTGCGAACCGCAATGGTATTAGGTAGCCGAAAAGTCATCTGACGCATCCTCCAGAACATAGCCCATTCCTCGGACGGTGTGTATTAGTTTAGCATCAGCAGGGGTATCTACTTTGGTGCGTAGTCGTTTAATAGCTACCTCAACAACATTGGTATCACTATTAAAATTCATATCCCAGACTTGGGATGCAATAAGGGAGTGCGGTAAAATTTCGCCTTCGCGCCGCATCAAAAGCTCTAACAAGGCAAATTCTTTGGCGGTCAGGTCAATACGTCGGCCTGATCGTAAGGCGCGGCGACGGCGAATATCTAGCTCTAGGTCAGCTACATGAAGAATGTCTTCTTCGCGGTTACGCCCCCGACGGAGCAATGTTTTCACGCGTGCCAGCAGCTCGGCAAAGGCAAACGGTTTCACTAAATAATCGTCGGCACCTAGCTCTAGTCCTTTTACGCGGTCTTCAACTTGATCACGCGCGGTTAGAAACAACACAGGCATCATTTTCCCTGCACGACGAATAGCGGCCAGCACTTGCCAACCGTTCAGTTCTGGTAGCATGACATCCAAAATCACTAAATCATAGTCATCGCTCAGGGCTTGATGTTGGCCACTTACGCCATCTTTCACCCAGTCGGTGATATAGCCAGCTTCGGTTAAACCTTGTTTGAGGTAATCACCTGTTTTTGTTTCGTCTTCGACCAATAAAATTTTCATAACTATCTACATCCTAAGTCACATCCAAATCATTATGTTAGTGATGGTACAGTCACTACAATAAACGCTTTCATGCTTACTGATGACAAGATAACAAAAATGTAATGTTGGTGTCATTTTTGTGTTGGTACAGCCAGTCCATGATGATCATGAATCCATTCAGAGTGAAATTATTGTCTACTGCATGTGGAAAGCATTGTGTTAATTCATGGGTGATAGGACGTTATGAAAAGGTTCATTTTAGTGTGTGTGCTATTTCAACAGCCTGTGCTTGCCTTAGCAGAAGAGGTTACTGAGCAAGATACTTTTGTCAGCCCGTTGAAAACTTATCAAGGCTGGCAAGAGCCTACGGTGCGTGATTGGCAGGAGACGCATCGCCAAGTCAGTGCCGAGGCATCTGGCCATGCAGGTCATTCGGGCATGACTATGCCAGATATGCCTCAACCCAAAAATAAACCATCACAGCCCATCATGGATATGAAAAACATGCCAGAACATGAGGGGCATGAAGGCATGAGTCATCAAGGCATGAATATGCCCACCATGTCACCTGAGACCATGCCGTCCACCAACACGGGAAAAGAAGGGCAGGACAAATGAAAAAGCTCTTTAAACCACAGCAAAAACTGTTCTTGACGTTAATGTTGGCAGGTAGTTTAGGTGCTTGTGCCACACTCTCTTCTGATGGCGGCGAGGGGGAAGTAAGGTTACAGGCGGCAAGTTTACTCAATCAGCAAGCGACACCCACCACGACGGAAGCCCCTCGTCAGTCATCGGATGCGCTACTGGCCAAACCACTGTCTGCGGAAGATGCCGTCACTTTAGCGTTATTGAACAATCCACTTCTCCAGCGGCAATTTGCTGAGTTGCGTATTACGGAAACGGAGTTAATCGCCAGCACTCGACCCCGTAACCCTAGTGTGACCTTGGCACGGTTAACACAAGGTTCTGAGCGTGAAGTGGATCGTAGTATTGTGTTTGATGTCATTGGTTTGTTGTTGTCACCCATGCGGGCACCGATAGCTAAACAACAATATCAAAACGCCAAAATGGTCGCCATCCAGTCGGTACTAAAATTGGCTCATGATAGCCGTGTCGCCTATTTTGAGGCTGTCGCCAGTATACAGCGTGCGCGTTATGCCACTGATGTCCAAACGGCGGCTGAGGCAGGTCGTGATTTGGCACGTAATTTGGCGATGGCGGGCAATATCAGCCGCTTGGATGCAGCACGGGAACAGGCTTTTTATGCCTCAGCAACGGCCAATCGTGTCCGTGCTCAGGCTGATGCTGGACTGGCTCGTGAGCGCCTCGTACGGCAATTAGGACTCATCAACGATCAATCTCTGATATTACCCGAGACCTTGCCAGACCTTCCAGCGACTCCACGGGTATTAAACCAAGTGGAACAGTTAGCGATGAATCAACGCATTGATGTGCAGTTGGCTAAACGTCATGCTGAGAGTACCGCGAAAGCACTGAAGCTCAGTAAAGTGACTCGTTTGGTTAATGTGCTAGATGTTGGTTATCAGCGCAATACCTATTCGGATGCACCTAAACAAACGGGTGTAGCAGTAACTCTGGAACTGCCATTGTTTGACTTCGGCAATACCCGTGTTGCCCAAGCAGAAGCGATTTATCAGCGTTCCTTAGCGCAAGTGACTGAAACAGCGGTCAATGCCCGTAGTGAAACGCGTATTGCTTATGCCAATTATCGTACCAGCTATGAACTGGCTAAACATTATCGTGATGAAGTGATGCCGTTGCAGCAGCAAATTTCTGATGAAGTATTACTTCGTTATAACGGTATGCTGATAAGTACCTTTGAGTTGCTTGCACAATCACAAGTGCAAGTGGACAGTATGAATGCCTATCTTGCGGCATTGCAGGATTTTTGGCTTGCTGAGGCCGAACTGACGAGCAGCTTGCAAGGATCAATAGACGCGGGCTAATCGCACTTAATTTGAACTTATCGGTAACTCCGTATTAATGAGATATTTACATGAATAGTCGGCGTGATTTTTTGTACAAAACGGGACTTACGGCGTTGGGTGCTAGTTTGGTATCCAAGGTGCAAGCGGGCATCCCCGAAGCGATGATACAAACAGAGGCGACTACACAACCGCCTGTGATGCCTGCTAATGGCCGTCCTTACAACCCCGTAGTGACACTCAACGGCTGGTCTTTGCCTGCTCGAATGAAAAATGGCGTGAAAGAATTCCATTTAGTCGCTGAACCCGTAGTGCGTGAATTTGCGCCAGGTATGGTCGCACATATGTGGGGTTATAACGGTCAAAGTCCAGGCCCTACCATTGAGTGTGTAGAAGGTGACCGTATTCGTATTTTTGTCACCAATAAATTGCCTGAGCATACGACAGTCCATTGGCATGGTGTGTTACTGCCATCAGGTATGGATGGGGTTGGCGGGTTAAGCCAGCCGCATATCAAGCCTGGGCAAACCTATGTGTATGAATTTACGATGAAAAAATCGGGTACTTTCATGTATCACCCTCATGCCGATGAAATGGTGCAAATGGCGATGGGTATGATGGGTACGCTGATTGTTCACCCCAAAAATCCCGATTTTATGAAAGTTGACCGCGACTATGTGTTTTTACTGAGTGCCTACGATATTGATCCTGGCTCTTATACGCCGCGCGTGTCGGAGATGACCGATTTCAACCTTTGGACGTTTAACTCCCGTGTCTTTCCAGGTTTAGATCCAATGGTCGCGAAAACTGGCGAGCGGGTGCGTATCCGTGTTGGCAATTTGACCATGACCAATCACCCCATTCATTTACATGGCCATGATTTTGAAGTGACTTGTACCGATGGTGGGTGGATACCAAAATCAGCGCGTTGGCCAGAAGTGACAACTGATGTTGCGGTAGGACAAATGCGCGCAGTTGAGTTAACCGCAACCGCAGGGGATTGGGCTTTTCATTGCCATAAATCGCACCATACGATGAATGCGATGGGGCATAAACTGCCAACCATGATTGGTGTGCCGCAACGTGAACTAACCGAAAAAGTCCGCAAGCTCATTCCTGATTATATGGGTATGGGCAGTAAAGGCATGGCCGATATGGGCGAGATGGAAATGCCCTTGCCTGACAACACCCTGCCCATGATGAGTGGGCAGGGGCCGTTTGGTGCGGTTGAGATGGGCGGTATGTTTACGGTGTTGAAAGTGCGCGACAATCAAAAAAAAGGCGATTACAGCGATCCTGGCTGGTATGACAATCCTGCGGGTACGGTCGCATGGTTATATGAAGGAGAGCAGCCCGACACAGTACGTGCAACGTCTGCCCCATCAACAGAGCATGATTTGAAAGTACGCAAACCGACAGGGCATGAAGGGCATTAACCCTGATTCATCCTTTATATACTATTTCCAATCATGACAAATCATTGTCAGGAGCATATTAAAATGAAGAGTAAAAAGCATCATTTGTTGGCCTTAGCACTGGTTATCCCTACGCTGTTCAGCCCGTTATCGGTCTCGGCTCAGAATGATGAATATACCCCACCTGCTGAGGTGAAAGCTGAATCCACTGACACAACAATGGCGATTGATGATCGTTATACCCAAGGTGAAATTCGTAAAGTAGATATTGCTCAAGGGAAACTCACCATCAAGCACGGCGACATCAAGAATCTGGGTATGCCAGGCATGACGATGGTGTTTCGTGTCAAAGATCCTGCGATGGTAAAAACTGTCAAAGCAGGTGATGCCGTGCAATTTGTCGTTGAGTTGGAAAAAGGGGTGATGGTGATTACTGAGTTAAAGAAAAAGCCTTAGCCAGTTGCCATATCAATCACCCTGTTTAATATGGCAGGAGTGATGGGTTAGTGACAGCCCCCGTCGGTGATTACTCCTTCAAACCCACTCAAGATAGGGCAGTCTGGCCGCTGGTCGCCATGACAGTAAGCGGCCAGATGGCTCAAGGTGTCACGCATCTCCGTCAACTCGGTGATGCGTTGTTGCAGCTCAGTGACATGACGTTGGGTGTAATGGTTTCATAAACTCTGTACTCTGATAGTTCTGTGTCTGTCGTTTTTAATGCCTTGTGTTTACGTCGTGAGGTTGATTGAGTGCAGCTAAATTGTCACACTAAATTGGCCTTACATACCCGCCATCGGTTCATCTGCTGCACCTTCTTCTGGCGCTGTTAGTATTTGATACTGCTCAGGAGTTAGCATCGGTAATTTTTGGATAAAAGCCACCATTGCCCAAATACGCTCATCCGTATGCGTCAGACCCCAAGCAGGCATACCACTGGCCTTAATGCCATGTTTGATGTACCAAAAATGGCGAGCAGCACGAGCATTGGCATCGCCATACAAGCCCTTTGTAGGTTCAAGCGACAGATTAGGCGGTTGTGGGTACAAACCTAGTGAAAGATCGGAGTTGATTTTATTAGGCTGTAAATGGCAACCACTACACATCGCATTGTAGTCCTGCCCACCTGTTAATAATTGTTGAGGGTCATTTAATGATGGCACTTGAATATCACGAATAGCACGGGCAATAGAGCGTTCTCTGAGCGTCTCTAATGCCCAATATGTAACAGCAAAGTGTTTGTTATCTGCACCCATGGGATATAACCCAGAATACAAAAAAGCGAAGACACTACAAGCACCCACGATAGCCGTTAGCACTAAGGCTTTGATAGATGTCATTAAGTGTCTTCCTTGATTATAGTCACGATTAATTATGTTGATGTGCGGTAGAGGATTCAGGCATGTGCATTTTCATATCACCCATTGGCATCTTTGAGTGATCCATATTGTCATGATTCATATTTTCATGACCTGCGTCTTTAGTGCTTTTATTTTTCAGAGCCATCTGTTTGGCGCATTTGCTGTGCATTGCTTGCATCACAGGGTCGTCCATGTTCATTTTGGACATATCCATTTTCTGCATACTACTACAATCGGCTTTGGCTTTTTTGGCCGCAGCCTCTTTAGCGTGTTCAGTAGGGTCGTGCGCCCAAACGGTTGCGCTAGTAGCTAATGCTAACGTAAGTATGAAAATGGAGCGGATGCTGGTATTCATGAGTTTTCTCTTTATCAAGTGATAGAGGATGTTGTGTAATGCTAATGTAAGACAATAAAATGAACACCAACATGACTCCAAGATTACAATGTTGTTATGTTGATATACTTTGCTATTTACCGCGCCTGTAACATCTTGAATAAAAACGCCAACAAGCTATATTCGCATTAGTAAAAAGTTATACTAAGAGAATATGAATATAAACATACGCTTGCTACTAACACTGTGTTTAATGCTATTGACGACATTTATGCCGCCGATGGCTTTTGCCTGTGCGAGTGTTTGTGCGGTGACTGTTGAGCAAAAGACGGACA
>ERZ724524.246-NODE-246-length-35232-cov-4.674333_pt1 | contig 35232 bp, 33 predicted proteins | sample MGYA00376057_ERZ724524 | MGnify/ENA primary metagenome ERZ724524 (study PRJEB28724, sample SAMN07190888) | wastewater metagenome | isolation source: influent of sewage treatment plant in Hong Hong | place: USA: Christiansburg, Virginia | collected 2016-03-01 ...
TCGAAATGGCATGACTGTCCAGACTAAATATATCAAGACCTATAAAGGAATTGAAATGCCGCATTTTGCCTTTGCTGTTGATAAAAGTTCGCGAAGTCTGCTCAAATACCTGCTACCATTGACAAGAAAAATATAGAAAATAAGGAAGTAAAAAAATAATATGTTCGACCAACTACAAATTATGGCTGACCGTTACGAAGAATTAGGCGGTTTGCTCAGTGACCCTGAAGTCGTTAACGATACCAAACGCTTTATGGCCTTGTCAAAAGAAGAGGCCTCTTTGCGCGAAACCGTTGCGGCTTATGCGCGCTATGTCGAAGTAACAACTGGGATTTCAGATGCTGAAGAAATGCTGTCAGATTCAAGCCTTGACGCTGACGAAGCTGACATGTTCAAAGAAGAACTCAAAGCGCTGAAAGCTGAAAAAGCAACCTTAGAAGAAGACATCAAAATTCTTTTGTTACCAAAAGACCCTAATGATGACAAAAATATCATCCTCGAAATTCGTGGTGCCGCTGGTGGTGATGAAGCTGCGCTTTTTGCTGGCGATTTATTGGCCATGTACCAAAAATACTCTGAAAATCAGGGCTGGAAATTTGAGATTTTAGAGTCAAACGTGACCGAAATCGGTGGTATCAAAGAAGTCTCAGTCATGATTTCAGGTAACAGCGTCTACTCAAAACTCAAATATGAAAGTGGCGCGCATCGTGTCCAACGTGTACCAAAAACAGAGACTCAGGGGCGTGTCCATACCTCAACAGCAACGGTGCTCGTCATGCCTGAAATCGAAGATTTCGACATCGACATTGACCCGAAAGACCTGCGGATCGACATCTACCACGCTTCTGGTGCCGGCGGACAGAACGTCAATAAAGTCGCAACAGCCGTTCGGATCGTCCATGAACCGACGGGTATCAAGGTGGAGATGCAGGAAGAACGGAATCAACAGAAAAACCGTGACAAGGCCATGAAAATCATCAATGCCCGAGTTTACGATTATTTCGCGCAGATCGAGCAGGACAAAAACGATGAGTTTCGGAAGTCGACCGTCGGAACAGGTGACCGTTCTGAGCGAATCCGTACCTACAACTTCCCGCAAAACCGCGTGACCGACCACCGCATCGGCCTGACCTTGCAAAAACTTGACACCATCTTGTCAGGTAAGTTAGACGAAGTCGTGGACGCCCTGATCCTTTTCGATCAAACGCAAAAACTCGAGGCTTTGAAACAATGATAAACTGGTATGACGCCGATGGTCATTTATCCGAGGACATGGTTGCAGACTTCCGTCAAACCTTGCTTACTTGGTACGATGAAAGCGGACGGACGCACCTCCCTTGGCGGATAGACAAGGAACCTTATCATATCTGGGTCAGCGAGATCATGCTGCAACAAACCCAGGTCGAAACAGTCATTCCTTACTATGAACGCTTTTTGGCAGAATTACCAAGGGTCCAAGATTTAGCTGAAGCAGATGAAGAAGTTCTGCTCAAACTCTGGTCAGGATTAGGCTACTATTCGCGAATCAGAAATATGCAAAAAGCAGCCCAACAAGTCATGGCAGACTTTGACGGACAGTTTCCAACAACGAGTCAAGACCTACAAACCTTAGCAGGTATTGGCCCTTATACAGCAGCAGCGATTGCTAGTATCAGTTTTAATGAAGTCGTGCCAGCGCTTGACGGTAATATGTTTCGCGTGTTTGCAAGACTGCTGAAAATCGAAGCGGATATCGCTCAGCCCAAATCACGGAAAATTTTTTATGACATTATTTTACCCATTGTCGATCCAGAGCGACCAGGTGATTTTAACCAAGCCGTGATGGATCTGGGCACTTCTTTGATGAGTGTCAAAAGTGAGACTTTATCAGATTCACCTTTTGCCCGTTTTAATCTCAGCTATCAAGAAGGAATAGAGCTGAATTTTCCAGTCAAGTCTAAAAAAGTCAAGCAAGTCCAGAAGTTTTATGCGGCCATTATCTCTGAAAAAAACGGCAGCTTGGCTTATATCCAACGCCCAAAAACGGGTCTGTTAGCAAATTTTTGGACCTATCCTTTGGTAGAATTTGACTCATGGGATGCGATTTATGACGGTGTTTCTGAGCATTTCGAAGCCGCTAAACAACTGAATATCACACCAGTCACACACATCTTCACCCACCAAAAATGGCAAGTCATGCTTGTTCAAGTTGGAAATGAAGATGCGTCGTGGACTTATTTGTCAGATGTTGCCTATGAAGCACTACCACAGACAACTTTACAGCTTAAACTCCAAGCAGCTTTGAAAGAGAATTTATGACCTACTTACAAGCCTTTCAAAAATATGAAAAACAATTGGCGCGCCCAGAGGAGTTGCGCTATGTTTTTCGTTATGGGCGAAAACTCAGCTATACCGACTTTATCCTATTGCTCAACACGGCGATAACTAAAGCTGACCAAGCCTACCTAACAGAGATATTTAACCGACTATCACAGGATGAGCCAGCCCAGTACATCGTCGGTGAGACCGAGTTTTACGGTCTAACCCTTGATGTGGATGCGCGTGCCTTGATTCCGCGACCAGAAACAGAAGAACTCGTCGCGCTGATTTTGGCGGAAAATGCGTCAGATGATTTGAAAGTCCTAGATATTGGGACAGGGACAGGCGCGATAGCTCTGTCACTCGCTAAGGCACAGTCGACTTGGCACGTCCTGGCTAGCGATATCTCACCAGACGCGTTGGCCTTGGCGCAACAAAATGCGACTAAAAATGCAATAGCAAATATCGCCTTCACACGATCAGACGTTTTCAGTAACGTTTCAGGAAACTATGATATAATTGTTTCAAATCCACCTTATATCGCAGATTTCGAGAAGGTGGATATGGCTAAAAATGTCTTGGACTATGAACCACACCTTGCTTTGTTTGCTGAGGATAATGGGCTAGCCATTTATCAAAAAATAGCAGAAAACGCCCAGTCTTATTTGACAGACAAGGGCAAGATTTATTTGGAAATTGGGCATTTACAAGGCCAAGCTGTTAGCCAACTTTTTCAGCACCATTTTCCTGATAAGCGGGTCAGCGTTTTACAAGATTTAGCCGGAAAGGATAGGATGATTACCATTGACTGAATTACTTTTTCCCCAAGCACCACAAGATGTTCAGCGTGCCGTTGAGCTGATTAAATCAGGCCAATTAGTCGCTTTGCCGACTGAAACGGTTTATGGTTTATTCGGTCTCGCACTAGAAGATCATGTGGTCAAAAATATATATGACGTGAAGCATAGAACCTATGATCATGCCCTTAACTTAAATATTTCGAATTTTGATGAAATGAAATTTTTCTCTCAAAATCAACCAAAATATCTCGAAAAGTTGTATAATAAATTTATGCCTGGCAGCCTTACGATAATTCTAGAAGCCAATGAAAAGGTTCCTAGTCTTGTCAATAACGGTATGAATACAGTCGGCTTTCGTGTCCCAGCCAATCAAACGACGCTTGCAATTTTGCGTCAAACAGGCCCCTTAGTGGGCCCATCTGCTAATCTGACTGGAAACCCAAGCCCCAAAACCGCACAAGACGTGTTGACGGATTTGGACGGCCAGATTGCAGCTGTTGTGAAGGCTGATGAGAGTATTTCGGGCATTGATTCGACGATTGTAGATTTGACAGGTAAGACGCCCATAATCTTGCGCCAAGGTGCGCTAACTTTAAGAGAAATTATCGAGGAGATAAAGGATGATATTTGACCAGCCAAACTACGAAGCTTTTGACCAAGAACTCTGGGATGCAATCCATGCAGAGGAAAAACGTCAACAACAAAATATTGAACTCATCGCCTCTGAAAATGTTGTTTCAAAAGCTGTTATGGCCGCTCAAGGCTCACTTTTGACTAACAAATATGCTGAAGGCTATCCTGGTAATCGCTACTATGGCGGTACTGAATGCGTTGATATTGCTGAAAATTTAGCAATTGAACGCGCAAAAGAACTTTTTGGCGCTAAATTTGCCAATGTGCAAGCTCACTCAGGCTCACAAGCCAATGCTGCAGCTTACCTTGCTTTAATCGAACCTGGTGACACAGTCATGGGTCTTGATTTGGCAGCTGGTGGTCATTTGACACACGGCTCACCAGTCAACTTCTCTGGTAAAACGTATAACTTTGTTGGCTATAACGTCGATAAAGAAACTGAATTATTGGATTATGATCAAATTTTAGCGCAAGCTAAAGCGGCGCAACCTAAATTGATTGTCGCTGGTGCGTCTAGCTATTCACGCACAATTGATTTTGCGAAATTCCGTGAGATCGCTGATGCTGTTGGTGCAAAATTCATGGTTGATATGGCACATATTGCTGGTTTGGTGGCTGCTGGTCTGCATCCAAATCCAGTACCTTATGCTGATATTACAACTTCTACAACCCATAAAACACTCCGTGGCCCGCGTGGTGGACTCATTTTGACAAATGACGAAGTTTTGGCTAAGAAAATTAACTCTGCCATCTTCCCAGGAATTCAAGGTGGTCCATTGATGCACGTTGTCGCTGCAAAAGCTGTTGCTTTCAAAGAAGCATTGGATCCTAGCTACAAAGATTATCAAGCACAAGTCATTAAAAATGCAAAAGTCATGGCTGAAACCTTTGAAAATGCTGGTTTGCGCGTGATTTCTGGTGGGACTGATAACCACATGTTCATGCTTAATGTCACTGGCTTTGGTATCAATGGTAAAGAAGCACAACATCTCCTGGATACAGTGTCAATTACTTTGAACAAAAATGCAGTACCTTACGAAACGTTGAGCCCATTTAAAACATCAGGCGTCCGGATTGGTTCGGCTGCTGTGACATCACGTGGGTTCAAAGAGGCACAAGCAACAAAAGTAGCAGAATTTATCATTCGTGCTTTCCAAAACAAGGACGACCAAGCGGCGCTTGATCAAATCAAATCAGAAGTGATTGCCTTGACGGATGCTTTCCCACTTTACGAAGCTTAATTATAATGGATTTATATATCAAAAAAGCGATTTTACATGCTTTTGACCCAGGTCAACCTGAGATCACCTTCTCGGAAAATCTCATGGAGTTGACGCCTGTCATGCTTGACTATGTGACAAAAAAAGTAGAAAAAATCTATTCTGATGATGCCAAACGTGGCATTTTAACAGAAGAGAATCACTTTTTATCGCTAGTAACAGATGACTTTATTGCATCAACGATTGCCGTTGCGAATTTCTGGCGAGAAGAGTTTATCTTGTCAGAAAAACAAAAGCAAAATGACTTGCTTTTTGTTGCCTATGAATTAGAGACTCAGCCACATTTTGCTTTTATCAGATTGTCGCTGCGGGATTCTTTTTCGCATGACTTCGATACGGCAACAGGACAAATCAAGATTCGTAAAACCGAGTCTTCCTTACCTGGGGCTGGATCAGCTGCCGATGAAGCGATTGCCATCAATCGCAATACGTTTAGCTACCATTTGCTTGAAAAACGGATCAAGTACAACGGCAAAAATTATAACTATTTTTCAGAAAATCTGCTAGCTGAAAAGCCTGAGATTTCTGTCAATAAAGCGATTAAAACAATTAAAAAGACGGCAGAGTCTGTTGCCAAGTCTTTCGATGATGATGATTTTGCCTTTTCTCAAAAGGTGCAAAATGCGGTTTTTCATGCAGTCGAAAAACAGGAAAATCTCAATCCAGAAGCACTTGCTGACCAATTATTTGCGGATAATCTGACGGCACGCTTGGCTTTTAAAGATCAAGTCAAGGAAGAAATTCCCGATAAGATTCGATTTGAGCAGATGCCGATGGAGAAAATCGAGAAAAAATTATCCAATCAAAAATTGTCATTGTCAAATGGGATAGAGATGATTGTGCCTCAAAGTCTATATGAAGATGCAGAAACGGTCGAATTTATCCAAAATGATGATGGCACTTACTCGATTATCATCAAAAATATCGAGGAAATCAAGAACAAATGGTAATCTCTGCTCGTTAAAACGAGGTTGGAAAGGAGGAGGACTTGCTAAGAAAAATTAGAAATCTATTCCTCCTAGTCATCCTTGCGGGATTCGGATTTTGGATATACCGCACGCATGAAAACGTTAAAAATGTCATGCAGTACGATGATTTTGTCACACAGACCTTGGAAAAACATGGTGTTTCAGGTAATCGCGAGTTAGTTTTGTCGATCATCTACACCGAAACCAAGGGGAAACGCACCGATGTCATGCAGTCTACTGAGTCGACTCATGATACGATTGAGACAGAAGAAGACAGCATCCATCAAGGTATTACCAATCTAACCGAAATGTTGGAATACGCCCATGAAAAAGGCGTCGACGTCTGGACGGGCGTTCAAGCCTATAACTTTGGCAAAGCCTATGTCGACTATATCGCTAAAAACGGTGGTAAGAACACCTTGACTTTAGCAGAAGGTTATTCGAAAGACGTCGTCGCACCAAGCCTGGGCAATACAACTGGCGAGGAATACTATCACATTACCCTAGATTCGCTTTTGTTTAACAAAGGCAAACTCTACAAAAATGGCGGTAACATCTTCTACGCGAAAGAAGTTCGCTGGAACATGAAAATCGTTCATTTATTTAACTGGTGAAAGCCAGTTTTTTTTTTTACGGCAAATTTTTTGCTATAATAAAAGGACGATGATGATATATGACGATAAAAAATTTGAAGACCCGCTTGCAACCTTGATTGCTTTTGATAATGCCGGTGTTATAGCAGCACTCGGTGAAATTGAAAAATGGCAGCAGACGCATTATCTGGTCGGCTATATCCGTTATGAAGCCAAAGACGTTTTCCTAGGCAAGCCGATCAAATCTGAAAGCCCCCTCCTCTACTTTCAAGTTTTCGAAGGCTTCACGCCCTACGTCCCGAAAAATGCGCCAGAGATTAGTCTCAACCCCCAAGCACAGCTAACTTTCTCAGACTACGCAGCTGCCATTGCTGAGATCAAGCAAGAGCAGCGAGATGGTAATACCTATGAAGTCAACTATACCTATGACTATCAGGTGCCTTTTACTGGCGATGACTTAGCGCTTTATGAACACCTCTTGACCAAGCAGCGGACGCCTTATAATACCTATATCAAAAATGAGTATGACACCTTGCTCAGCTTTTCGCCTGAACTCTTTTTTGAAATTGAAGATCAGCACATCACGACGCGACCGATGAAAGGCACGGTCAAACGAGGGCAGTCAGCAGCAGAGGATGCCGAGCGTATCACATTTCTCAAAACAGATGAGAAAAATCGGACTGAAAACGTTATGATCGTTGACCTCATGCGTAATGATCTAGGTAGAATCGCTGAGAATGGTAGTGTCAAAGTCACCAAGTTATTTGAAGTTGAAACACACGCCACCGTTCATCAAATGACTTCACAGATAGAAGCAGATTTGAAACCAGGCACCGATTTATTAGCAATTTTTCAAGCCCTATTTCCCAACGGCTCGATCACAGGTGCACCGAAAATATCAACCATGGCCATCATTGATCGTCTGGAAAAAGGCAGTCGGGAGATTTATTGTGGTGCCATTGGTTTCCTGAGCCCAGAGAAGATGACCTTTAGTGTGCCCATTCGTATTTTGCAACGGCAGACAGGTGCAGATCACTTCAAATATCGGGTAGGTGGCGCCATTGTTTGGGATTCAGATACCGCCGATGAATGGCTGGAGACCCAGACGAAAACGGCTTTCTTACAAGATGATTTTCAGTTGATTGAGACGATTCAAGTTGAAAATGGTCAGCTAACCTTTAAAACGGAACACTTTGAGCGACTGCAAAAATCCGCTGCCTACTATGGCTTTAAGTTTAATCCAGATATGTTGAACCTACAACCTGAACAAGATGGTATGCTACGCTTGCTCCTCAGTCGTGATGGCAAGTTTGAGACCTCTTATCGGCCGATCAAAGCTTTTAACACCGTTGCTTTATCCCCAATGACCATTGACAGCCGTGCAGATTTTCTCGCGCATAAAACAACCTATCGCCCTTATTTTCAAGCCAAAGACGAGATTTTTCTTAATGAGCGGGGGGAGTTGACTGAAATGTCGCGTGCTAATCTGATTTTGGAAATCAATGGAGAGTGGTTGACACCGCCTTTATCAAGTGGGTTATTGCCGGGAATTTACCGTCAGTATTTATTAGATTCCGGTGAGTGCCGTGAGCAGGTCCTATACCGAGAAGATTTAACCCGAGCAGACAAGGTTTTCTGCTGTAACTCAGTTCAGGGTATTAGGGAAGTTGTTTTGTTATAATCTGGAGCTATAGCCAACTGCTATTTTTAACAAATTTCCAATTCAGGTAAAGTTTGTTAGAATAGTCTTATGAAAATAACTGACATTTATCGAGAAAAAAATCTTCAGAAGAAATCCGTCATTTCTCTGGAAGTCTTCCCGCCCAAAACTGACGCGGGCATTGAAACTATCTATCAAACAGTGGCTGGCTTGACCCACAAACCAGATTATATCAGTGTGACTTATGGCGCTATGGGCAGTCTTGGTCGTGAAAATAAAACACTTGAGATCGCTGAGAAAATTAAAAAAGAGTATGGCATCGAAACCATGCACCATTTGACGTCAATTAATAATAATCCGGAACAAATCACAGAAATTCTTGCGGAGATTAAGGCTAAAAACGTCCAAAATATTTTAGCCTTGCGCGGGGATTTGCCGAAAAATACGGATGTGACGGGCTGCCCAGATATTTATCACTATGCCCATGAACTCATCACGGACATCAAAAAAACGGGCGATTTTGATATTGCTGCCGCCATTTATCCGGAAGGCCATGTCGATAGTCCACTGGACGTTGAAAATATCGAGCACGTCAAACGCAAATATGATGCCGGCGCCAACTTTTTTATCAGCCAGCTCTTCTTTGACAACGACAAATTTTTAAGGCTTAATGACTATGTTAAAAACTCAGGAATCGAAGCCCCAATTGCCGCAGGTATCATGCCAGTCCTGCAAACCTCTCAATTAGATCGGATGCTTTTCTTCGGTGCTAGTCTACCGACACGCCTGATTAAAATCGTCAACAAATACAAGGACTCGCCAGAAGACCTGCAAAAAGCTGGCATGGACTACGCCTGTAAGCAAATCGACGACCTCCTAGCTCGTGGCGTCGATGGTGTGCATATTTACACCATGAACAAACCCTTCGTCGCTAATACCATGATGGATCGCTATTTGTAAATTAGTGAGATGATAACGTCCTCGATAAATGGTAGCAGTTAAGAAGCAAAGTCTGTTAATTTTCAAAAAGAAAAGCCTTGGCTTATCACAGGAAATGAATCCCGTGATGAGCCAAGGTATTTTTGACTTTGTGATTCATTCTGAAGTCATCAAAGCGTTTTAAAATAAAGACTGAGTCCTAAGTGAAGAATGACCAAAAATCCGAAAGTAACTGCAAATGGTGTCAGTTTCATGCTAAAGAGACAATAGGTCACAATAGCAAAGATAAGACATTTTATCAAAAGTAGCCAGATGCCATCTAGTCGATGAGTAGATGTCGGCGCACACCAAATGCCCCAGATAACAATCATGGCTAGTGGCGCTAAGATACCTACGACGATCCGAATGGTCTTATCTGCTTGGAGATGAAATCCCCAATAACCTAGAATAAAGAGTGCGGACATTTCTAGTAGAAAAGCGAGACCATAATTGGTAATTTTGATAATCGTCATTTTGTCTCCTTTAATTCAACATTTGAAAATCATCAAAATCTGGCGAATTATCAATTTTCACGTCTAAATAATCCACACGACCATAAGGTGATGGCGACTTTCGAACCTCACTGATAAATTTTTGAAGACTGAGCTTGTCATCTGATTGGGCAAAGATCGTGACAGATCCATCGCTTTCATTCTTGACTGTTCCTTTGATGCTCAGGCGATTGGCTAACTGAAAGGTCATATAGCGGAAGCCAACACCTTGCACACGACCAGTGGCATTTAACTTGACTTTATTCATTTATCTTATTCACTTTCTACTATAGATTCATCTCGTTTATTTCATTATATCAAATTGATAGCGTTTTCGTATTTTTTTATCGACTTACACCACCTAGAAGTCATGATTCATGCTAAAATAGACCTATGGAAATGATCACATCAAAAGACAATACACGCGTCAAGAACGCAAAGAAACTTTATAAAAAGAAAAATCGTACCAACTCTTATTTGATTGAGGGACAGCACCTGTATGAAGAAGCCTTGAAATCTGGTGCGGATTTCAAGCAGATTTTTGTAACGGAAAAGTTCGCAGATACACCAGATGCAACGCTTATATCAGATGACGTCATGAAATTCTTATCAGACGCTGAAACACCGCAAGGGATTATCGCAGAAGTTATTTTAGAGGCAGCAACACTAAAACCCGAGCAGCTGAACAAACTCCTGATTTTGGAAAACGTCCAGGATCCAGGCAATGTCGGCACCATGATTAGAACGGCTGATGCCGCTGGATTTGACGGTGTGATTTTGACAGCAGGTAGCGCCGACATCTACTCGCCAAAAGTCTTACGCACCATGCAAGGCTCACACCTTCATCTACCGGTTTTTCAGGAAAATGACGCGCAGGCTTTATACCAACGATTAAAAACTCAAGGAACCACAGTGATTGCAACCACCTTATCAGAAACATCGGTAGACTATCGAACAGTTAGTCAACCTGAAAAGTTTGCCCTCATCATGGGAAATGAAGGGGCGGGCATCACACCAGAAACATCAGTTACCGCTGATATTTTAGCACATATTAATATGCCAGGTCAGGCAGAGTCTTTAAATGTTGCTGTTGCTGCAGGTATAATGATTTTCTCCTTGACAGACTAGCATTTTCCTGATATACTTGTAAAGTTGAGTTATGCAGCCGCGAGGTAGGGCATCGTCAACATTTCCAGTGTTACAAAGTAACCAAAGCTGTGAGGCGAACTGGAAATGCACGAACCGGAAACTTGCAAAACATGCTCTTCAAATAAAATTTTTGAAGGAGACATTCACATGTCACGTTACACAGGTCCATCATGGAAACAATCACGTCGTCTCGGCGTATCACTTACAGGCACTGGTAAAGAAATCGCACGTCGTAACTACGTACCAGGTCAACACGGTCCAAACAACCGCTCAAAACTTTCTGAGTACGGTTTGCAATTGGCTGAAAAACAAAAACTCCGTTTCACTTACGGCGTTTCTGAACGTCAATTCCGTAACTTGTTTGTTCAAGCGACTAAAGCAAAAGAAGGCACACTTGGTTTCAACTTCATGGTACTTCTTGAACGTCGTCTTGACAACGTTGTTTACCGTCTTGGTTTAGCAACTACACGTCGTCAAGCACGCCAATTCGTTAACCACGGTCATATCTTGGTTAACGGTTCACGTGTTGACATCCCATCATACCGCGTAAACGTTGGTGATGTGATCTCAGTTCGCGAAAAATCAATCAAAGTACCAGCAATCCTTGAAGCAGTTGAAGGAACACTTGGACGCCCAAGCTTCATCACATTCGACGCTGACAAACTTGAAGGTACATTCGCACGTTTACCAGAACGCGACGAAATCAACCCAGAAATCAACGAATCACTCGTCGTTGAATACTATAACAAACAAATGTAATTTTAAAAGCTCTAAACCCTTTGTTTATAAGGTTTGGAGCTTTTTTAATTTGTTTGTCTGCGAGGATTTGAGAAACCCAATCCGAGTAGACAAATATCAAAGAACAGTCAATACGGCTGTTTTTTTTAATACCCTTAAAATAGCCATCAATCCAAAACGTGATATATTTTTTAATTAAAATCATCATACCGCTTTTATAAATAAATTAATTATGTTAAAATATAGGTGTATTATGATAACGTTTTCTTTTTAAATGATAAAAATACACATACTATCTATTGAAGTTTTAAGGATGAATGCTTGACAAGAAAGGTAGAATCGCGTATGCTCAGACAGACAGACAGACAGACAGACAGACAGACAGACAGACAGACAGACAGACAGCGGTAGTATGTCTTAATTTAGCGTACCCTTTTATAGATGACAGTTAATCACAGTTCCTTGGCTGGGCAGACTTTTAGTTTGCCCTAGACAAGGAACTGTTTTTGAATGAGAAAATGTTAATAATAGGAGGGGAAACATTGTGAAAACAACACTTAAAAAACTAAGCACACTAATCTTGTCGCTCGGGACACTCTTTATCCTGAGTTTTCCAAGTATCGCACACGCCGCAGACACGGGAGGTTCGGACCATTTTGAACTAACAGTTGCCGAAAATAAAGATAGCAAGTCAGGCGCTGAAATCGCAGACTTGACCATTAAAAACATCAGTGGGAAAACTGGGACAAACGTGACTTTCGAAGCTGATTTACCCACGATTTTTCATGATAAGGACATGAAAAAAGCTACTTTTAAAGTGGATACCTTAAAAGCTGGTGAATCTAAAACTTATCAAATTAGTCGGAAATCGGACGGAATAGTAGCCCTACCGACAACGGGTAATAACCTACCGAAAACAGGGGATGTGACCACTCCCTTGTTCATCATCGCTGGGCTTATCTTATTAGTTAGCATTGTAATGATTGGTTTCAAACGCTTCCAAAATGCTAAATACCTCCTTGCTCTTTTGCTGTTACTAGCAGGGTTAGGTGGTGCGGCATCGGTTAATGCAGCAGGAAAATCTTACCGCCATCGTGACGAAATTAGAAATCATGCGGTTGAACTAGCAGGTACGACACATGTTTTCCACTTAGCAGGTGAAGGTGATTTTGAAGGCGATGGTGATAACACTGGAGATAATGGGGGTTCAGGAGTAACAAAGAACTTCACGATTACCTACTACATCAACGGCGATAAAGTCACAAACTTATCCCTAGTATATAGCTATGTTGCGGGTGACCAAGCAACTGATTTAAAAACGCCAACATATGAGGCTGAAGATTTCTCAGGTTGGTATGACAATGAAGTGTGTACAGGCAAAGTCATCACAAGTCTTGCGAAAGATGCGACAGGCGATAAAGTGTTCTATGGGAAAATAACACCCAAAACGTATCAAGTCACATTCGACAGCACTGGTGGCGAAGCGGTATCTTCAGCAACAGTCAATCATGGGCAAACAGTTTCAGAACCCTCTCAACCAGAGAACCCATCATTAGATGATGCTATACCCAATGACTCATCAGTGCCACATGATTTTGCTTTTAAAGGCTGGTATACAGATGCAAAATTAATAACCGCCTTTGATTTTGCTACACCTATTACCCAAGATACAATACTTTATGCGAAGTGGGGACTTCCCATTACCGAGGCTGGGACAAATAATGCCTTAAATACCTATACAAACAGTACCTTAGGTGATCCAGGCGATACTGTTTGGTTTGCCAATAGCTGGTGGCGAATTCTTAATCCTGAAAAAGGGTTGGTGTTAAAAGAAGCCAGTATTAGTAATACGCCGTTTATCACTAGTCGCAGTACTTTCTTTTCAGCAACGAATACCAATGGCTATGACGATAGTAGAAACTCAACAAATGGTGGTGTCGGTAGTGTGATAGATGACTGGTATGACAATACGATACTAGGGACTGCTAATGAAGCGTTAGTCAAAAAAGTGATTTTAAATAACCCAACATTTGATGCTTTTAAAAACAATATCACTTTAACTACTGGTAGTGATTATTCAGATTGGTACTGGGATGATTATCATCAGGATAATCGCTTTGCGACTGAGTTAGATGACACATCTGGCACGAAACAAGCTTTTGCCTTAAGTGTATCGGATATCCATGTATTGGGGTTAAATACTAACAAATTCAGTTCCACTTTGTTAGGTCAGTTGGGTACTGGGAAGGATAATCGTTTTTGGTTACGGTCAGCTGGTCATAGGTTTGACACAGCCAATGTTTTTGAAGATGGAAGTTTTACTCCTATCATTGATATCAGTAATAGTAGACCAGTTCGACCTGCTTTATTCATTGTGATAAAATAATAGTAACTTACTATTTTATAACCAAAATTTAGCATTATGGTATGTCGTTGAATTCGCATCAGTTTGTTGTAAATGGATGTACCAATTTAAAAACGAGGTAATAGCATGATAATCAAACTAGTGTCTTTCAGTTTAGTTTGTTAATTAAAAATTCAGGGATCTTTCAAACGATTACGGTTCTTTGTCAAATCGTGCAGTAAAATATTTTTTCCCTATAAAAATGTACGAGATAACTCTCGCACATTTTTTGTTTATCTAGATCAAATTAACCAGCAAAATACCCCAAATTTTCTGCTATAATGAAACTATTACACTTCAGGAGTCAGTCATGTTAAAAAGTTACAAGTTTATGGATGGAATGAAAGCCGCTATCCCCGTCAGCCTTGGCTACATCAGCATCGGTGCAGCATTTGGTATCGTGGCCATCGCTCAGGGTTATAGCCTCTGGCAAGTTGCTTGCCTGTCCATTTTGCTCTACGCTGGATCCGGTCAGTTCATCATGATCGCCATGATGGCCGTTCACGCGCCAATCTCAATCATCACCCTAACCATCTTCCTCGTCAATTTCCGCATGTTCCTTCAAAGTCTGACCGCTACACAAATTTTCCCCCATCAGTCCCTCAAATCCGGCATCGCCATGGGCACACTAATGACAGATGAATCCTTCGGGCTCATGGTATTAGAACATGCGACTGGCACACCGATTACAACAGCCTGGATGCAGGGTGTGAACGTGATGAGTTATCTGACTTGGATCGTGTCGACCCTCTTTGGTGCAGCGGTAGGCAACCTTATTCCGAGTCCAGAAAAGTTTGGCATTGACTATGCTTTAGTGGCTATGTTTATCGGCTTATTAGTCTTGACCTTAGACTCCATGGTGAAAACAGAGCCTTTAAGGATTGTCTTGACAGTCTTGGTGAGTTCAGCTGTAATTTATGGTGTAGCAGGAATTGTCACCTCTAGCTATGTGGCTGTCTTAATCGCGACGATTATTGGTGCCTTGATTGGTGCTGTGATGTCAACGCCTAAACAAACGAGAAGGGCAGGGACGATTTGATGTATTTTTATCTTGCTTTACTTTTCAGTGTTATCGTCACCTGGGTACCCAGAATTTTACCTTTCCCGCTGGCTAAGCTGATCCAATTTCCAGATTTCTTTAAACGTTTCTTGAATTATTTATCGCTTTCTATGATGACCAGTTTGATGGTTTCTGAGTTAGTGATCTTGCATAAAAATGCTCTGCCGAGTCTGGATGGACTGAGATGTCTTGCTATGATTCCAGCTATGGTAGTAGGCTATTGGCGGAAATCCCTGATGTTGGCTGTTTTGACTGGTGTGGTGGCTATGGCCCTTTTACGTTTGTTTTTTTAAAGTTGCCTCGTGCAACTTTTTTTGTATAATACGCTATTTTGTTGTGAAAATAAGTCTTAAGTGCCATGAAAGTTTTCTGGAAAAGTCCTATACTTATTATTATCACAAATGTTTTATGGAAAAATAGAAAGGTCATCATCATGACAATCTTGGAACTAAAAAATATCAAGAAATCTTACTATCTGGGAAAAGAAGAATTTCCAGTTTTAAAAGGTTTGAATCTAAGCTTTGACAAAGGGGACTTTGTTTCGATTCTCGGGGAATCTGGGGGCGGGAAATCGACGTTAATGAATATAATTGGTGGCCTTGATCGAAAGTATGAGGGGGAAGTCATTGTCAATGGCACCAAACAAGCAGATAAAAAAGAGAAATCAATGGATGAATATCGCAGAGATACCATTGGCTTTATCTTTCAATCCTTTAACTTGGTCAGCTATCTCAGTGTTTTAGATAATGTCTTAATCTCACTAAAAATGACCAATCTGTCGCACAAGGAACAGATTAAGAAAGCTGAAGACCTGCTCAAACAAGTCGGCTTGCTTGAACATAAAAAGAAAAATCCGAACCAATTATCGGGTGGTCAAAAACAACGTGTTGCCATTGCGCGAGCACTTGCAAACGACCCAGATATCATCATCGCTGATGAACCTACTGGTGCGCTTGACTCACAGAATACGAGTGATGTCCTAGGCATCTTGTCTGATATTGCTAAAAGTGGGAAGACAGTCATCGTCGTGACGCACTCACAGGAAGTGGCTGACTACGGAACACGTATCGTCCATTTGGCTGATGGCCAAGTCACTTCGGATGAACGGATTAAACCACCTTATGAGACTGTCGAGAAAGCGCGGGAATTTAAAACCAAAACACTTTCTTTCGGGGCTAAGGCACGTATCGCTTGGCAGCATTTCCTTAACAACTGGAAGCAAAATCTGATGATCATGATAGGCGTTGCTATCGGTCTCTTTTCAGTCATGTTCTTCCTTGGTTTGGGGAATGGTGCTAAAGGTTATATGAATAAAATGGTCACTGATTTGGCCAATCCTAATGTGCCCATGGTCATGAAGCGTGTGAGCACAGATGAGCATAAGAAAAATGAAGAAGCCTTTCAGGAAACAACGCGGTTGATGCCACAAAATACGGAAAAAACAGCGATTTCTGATACTTTAATCAGCAAAGTTGAAAAGCTAGATCACGTGAAGAAAATCGAGAAAGCCTTTGACGTGGCACCCGCTAACTTGACAGCTAGTCTTGGGACGACAAAAGAGCCTTTCGCTGAAATCCAAACTTGGACAAGTGTGAACACGGATAGCTCACTTCTAGTGGGTAAAAAACCAAGTGAAGGGGAAGTGGTTGTCCCAGATACTTTTGCTAAAAAATGGGATAAAACGAACTGGAAAAAAATCATCGGCCAAACCCTACATCTTGACTATCAACTCCTCAACAAAGATGGTGCACCAGTGAGCATCACCCAAGATGTGAAAGTATCAGGCATTACCAAAGGAACGCCTGGACAAAGTCCGCTGACCATGAATTTTAAAACGCTGCAAAAAGTTTTTGTAGCTAACAATGTCATCAGCGAGCCTAACTTCATCGTGCCAACGATTGATGATAGTCATAATGTCAAATCTGTCGTAGGCAAAATTCAAAACTTGAAAACCGACGGCAAGAAAGACTTTGTTACCTTCTCGCTCGGTGCTGTTTTGAAACCGATTAACGACATCACATCTATTGTAACCATTGTACTCGCCTTGATCGCAGGAATTTCACTTCTGGTGAGCCTGATGATGATCATCGCGACAACCTACATGTCAGTTGCAGAACGGACTAAGGAAATCGGTATCCTACGTGCTTTAGGTGCAAGAAAAGGGGACATTCGCCTGCTCTTTGTCATCGAGACTGTGATTTTAGGGCTTGCCTCTGCCATCCTTGGGATCATTGTTGCTTTCATGGGAGAAGTTGGGGTCAATTCAGGTGTTAGTGACTTGCTTGATAAATACCATATCATCCAAATTTCAACTGGTGCTGTCATCGGAAGTGTCATCATCGCCATCGTCATCGCCTTGTTTGCAAGCCTTATGCCTGCAGGTAAAGCGGCAAGATTGAACCCGATTGAAGCCTTGTCTAACGACTAAGCTATCTGAAAAAGATTCGAAAGGATCTTTTTTGCTACTGATATTCAAATTGGATGTTTCAAAAACAATCCAATTGGGTGTTGGATTTCTTATTGGACATGATATAATGTTAGCATGACAAGATATAAAGCAAGAATTGCATATGACGGCATGGATTTTGCCGGCTTTCAAATTCAAAATAACGGCCGTACCGTCCAAGAAGAACTTGAGCGCGTTTTGGCAAGATTAAATTCAGGTCAGCCTGTTAAACTTCATGGCTCAGGCCGGACAGATAGTGGGGTACATGCCCTAGCTCAGATCATTCATTTTGATCTACCTCAAGCGCGCGATACTGAAAAATTGCGCTTTGCCTTGGATACTCAAACGCCTGATGATATTGACGTTTTAGAGCTTGAGCAGGTCGCAGATGACTTTCACTCACGCTTCAACCCTCACAGCAAAACCTATCAGTACCGCCTGACCACTTCGCGTGCTAATAACCCCTTAACCCGGCGTTTTAGCTACCATTTTCCGAAAATCGTTGCCTTTGACAACATGGTAGCAGCAGCCCAGTTGTTGGTTGGTACTCATGACTTTACAGGCTTTACAGCCTCTGGCGCTACGGTTGAAGACAAGGTCCGCACGATTACACAGGCAGATGTGGTGAGAAGTGGGACGGATGAAATACTTTTCATTTTTTCTGGTAATGGATTCTTATATAAGCAGGTGAGAAATATGGTCGGAACCTTGGTAAAAATTGGCGCGGGTAAATGGCCAGTGACGCGAGTTTCTGAAATTTTAACCGCACAAAATCGGGATTTAGCAGGACCGACTGCACCCGCACATGGTTTATGTCTCATGGAGGTGCGCTATGACAATGATGACAATGCCTAAGGTATTGGCTATTTCAGGTTCGGATGTTTTATCTGGTGGTGGTTTTCAGGCTGATTTAGCGACCTATTCTCAGTATGGGATTTATGGGTTTGTTGCCGTCACGTCGATTGTGACAGTGGCTGAAAATGCGTCTGGTTTTGATATTTTTCCAGCGGATATAGAAGTTTTTAAACGGCAATTAGACAGTCTAGATGATGTTGCTTTTGATGCCATTAAGATTGGTCTGTTACCTTCATTAGAGATTGCTGATCTAACCCTGCGTTTTATTCAACGCCATCAAGATGTCTCCGTCATTCTCGACCCGGTTCTGGTTTTTAAAGAGAATCATGATACTGAGATTTCTCAGATGACGGCCAAGCTGCTTGAGTTTTTGCCTTTCGTGACGGTGATCACGCCGAATCTGAGGGAGGCTGAGATGCTATCTGGGATGACGATCACGACGGTTTCAGATATGAAAGTGGCTGCTAAGGCTTTGTCTGGTTTGGGAAGTCAGCATACGGTGATTAAGGGTGGCAGTCGTTTAGATAAGCACTTTGCGCGTGATTTATATGATGATGGTGGCCTTTCTCGGGAATTTGTCAAGCCGATCGTTGCGCGCAATAATAATGGTGCTGGCTGTACCTTTGCGTCAGCGATTGCCAGCAATATAGCACGCGGGAAATCGGTGCTAACGGCTGTCGAACAGAGTAAGGATTTTGTCTATCAGGCGATTTTGAACTCAAATGAATATGGGGTATTTCAACATGACATTAACACCTAAAAAAATATCAGTGCTTGCCATGATTACGGCACTTACAGTTGCGATTTCCTTCTTTTTGAAAATTCCTATGCCCTTGACCAAAGGTGTTGTAACGGTACTGGATGCAGGCGTGATTTTCGCAGCCTTGCGATTCGGTCGAGTTGAGGGGGCCATCGTTGGCGGTTTGACTGGTTTACTTTTTGACCTCTTGTCTGGCTATCCTCATTGGGCCATATTTAGTCTGCTCATCCATGGAGGCCAAGGTTATGTCGCAGGAGGTAAGACAAATCGGACTTTGTGGTTGGTGCTGTCAGGTGTGATCATGGTCGCGGGCTATTTCTTGGTTTCTTGGCTATTTTATGGGTTTGGTGCCGCTATGGCAGACATGCCTGGTAACATCATTCAATCAATTTTTGGTGTCGTGGTCGCTTTGACACTTGATCGTGCCTTGGTAAAGATAAAGTAAGTTGCTGATTATCTCAGATGTTGGGGATAGAGCGCAAGTTAGTAGGTAGAAAAATGGATTTAGAAAAATTACAAACACAAACAGAAATCTTGATAGATGACGTGATCAAGCAAGCTGATCTCAAGAAAGGACAAATTTTTGTTCTGGGCTTATCATCAAGTGAAGTGAATGGTGGTTTGATCGGTCATAATTCGTCAGCTGAAATTGGGCAAGTCATTGTCAAAACAATTTATGACAAACTGACGGCGATCGGTGTGCGTCTAGCAGTGCAAGGCTGTGAGCATCTCAATCGAGCTTTGTTAGTTGAGCGTGATTTAGCAGATCAAAAGGATTTAGAGATTGTCTCAGTTGTGCCCCAGCTCAATGCGGGGGGGAGTGGTCAAGTCGCAGCCTATGCGCTGTTTCAGGATCCAGTCGAAGTTGAATATATCACAGCTCAAGCTGGTCTTGATATTGGCGACACAGCCATTGGCATGCACGTTAAACACGTTCAGATTCCTTTTCGTCCTATTATGCGCGAACTAGGTGGTGCGCACGTGACGGCCCTTAAGAGTCGACCTAAACTGATCGGTGGGCCACGCGCCAGCTATGATGTGGTTGATGCGTTTAGACAAGGCTAGACAGATGGACAGACAAAGATTGTGAGGCAAAACATGACACTAGAAGCAGCTTGTTTAGAGCTAGCGAAATACGCTTTCCACAAAAATCCAACTGGTGGTGACCGCGCTTTTTATAAATTATTAGAGCAGTCGAGCCTGCATACCCATACTGAAAATGGTGACTTGACCAGTATGATCGTTGACACGCATTTTCAGGTGAATTTTCAAGGTCAAACGGTACCCATGTCGGGGATTGGCTATGTTGCTAGCTACCCTGAGTTCCGTGGCAATGGTGCAGCAAGTCAGCTCATGACTGATATTTTAAGAGAGAATTATCAAAACGAAACTTTTTTTTCTTATCTCGCCCCATTTTCATACGGTTTCTACAGTAAATTTGGCTATAGCTATGTTTTCAACCAAAAACACTATGAGATAAATGCGGTTGATTTTCCAGTGGGAGCAAAAACTGATTTAACAGTCAAACGGTTAGCCTATGCGACAGCACAGGTAGATTTGGCTTGTGTACACGCGCAAGCAGTCGGAAACGGTAGCCTTGTTCGCGGTGACTTTGAATGGTCCTATTATTATGACTATAAAAAGCAGCCTCATTTTGCAGTCATCTATGATCAGACCGAGCCTCGTGGTTATGTCATTTATGACTTTGATGGTATGAACTTTGTGATTCAAGAATTGATAACCCTTGATGACCAAGCCAAAAACGCAGCTTATCGCTTTATTGCGAGTCATGCGGGGGCTTTTGATAAGATCATATATACAGCACCATCAGATGTGACGCTAGAGCAAGAGATGCGTGAGCCAGGTCGTGCTAAGATCAGTCTATTGCCATATATGATGGCACGTATTGTGAATCTGAAAGCATTTTTGAAACAATTTCCGATCACTGTATACAAGCAATTCACGATTACTGATGACATATTACCAGAAAATAATCTAACATTTGGTACAGGTCAAGCTGTCACGATGACGATTGGTGAGTTTACCAAGTTTGTCATGCAAGATGTCATCTTACGGGAATATTTTTAACTCGTTTTCATCAAAAACTGATATCACAAATTCAAAAGATAAGGAGTAGTATCTCTCAATGACTGATTTAAAGACAGGATTGACCCAGGCTCAAGTTGTAGCCCATCTTTCAAAAGGTGAGGTCAATGTCACAACTACTTCAGCTAGTAGAACGACCAAAGAAATTATCCTGCACAATACCTTGACCTTGTTCAATTTCTTGAACCTACTCTTATTCTGCATGGTCTTGTTTACAGGATCGCTTAAGAATCTGCTGTTTATTTTATCCGTGGTGTTTAATACAGGTATTGGCATTTATCAGGAAATTAAAGCAAAGAAAACAATTGAAAGCCTTTCTATTTTAAAACAGGCTAAAGTGAGTGTCATCCGTGATGGGGTTGAATCTCAAATTGATAAAGAAGCCTTGGTGCTTGAAGATATTCTTTACTTGAAAAAAGGCATGCAAGTCCCTGTTGATGTCGTCTGTTTAGAAGGCGGTCTTATGGTGGATGAGTCCTTGATCACAGGTGAGTCAGAATTCATCAAAAAGCATGTTGGTGATGAAATTTATTCTGGCAGTCTTGTCATGCAGGGCAATACGAAAGTACAGGTCGTTTCAGTAGGTGATAATACTTACGTCAGCAAATTAACCGTTGAAGCCAAAACATTTGGCATGGCGAAATCACAGATTCAAAAGAATATTGATCGGATTTTAAAATGGATTACGATTATTATTCTACCTGCGACGATTGCTGTTTTTCTTGACCAGTATAATTTCATGGAGATTATCGGGACAAATGCCGTCATTTTAAAAGCTGTTGCTGCCATGATTGGCATCATGCCTGAAGGTCTCGTTCTGCTAACTAGCGTGGCACTAGCTGCGGGTGTTTTAAAGCTCTCGACAATGGGAACGCTAACCCAAGAATTGCCAGCTATTGAAACCTTGGCACGCGTGGATTCCATTTGTTTGGATAAAACAGGGACCATTACCGAAGGGAAGATGAGTGTCGAAAAGGTCCTTTACTACGGTGAAGATCAGCCAGAGATTGATGACCTCATCGCTTTTATTGTCAGTCGTGATGAAGAACAAAATATGTCGACGATTGCTTTACAGTCTAAATTTCAAGCTCCTAAAAAATTCTATGATGTGATTCATTATTTGCCATTTTCATCAGATTTGAAGTTACAGGCTATGGAGATTGCGGGGCGAGGGACTTATCTTTTAGGGGCATTTGATATGATTGTGCCTGAGTTATCAGCAGAAGTTAAAGCTGAGATTGATCAAGCCTTGAAGGCAGGTAATCGGATTATTGGTTTGGCACATAGTCAAGGTCATTTGAAGGATCGGGTTGTGCCTCAAGATGCGGTTTTGCTTGCGCTTATCCTCATCAAAGACGTCGTGAAAGAAGATGCGCGAGATATCATCGCATATTTTAAATCACAAGATTTTGATGTTAAGATCATCTCTGGCGACTATCCTGATACCGTTGCCGCCATCGCCAAGGATGTTGGTGTGACAGGTAAAGCGATTATCTCAGCAGATATCCCAGAAGATATGACTGAATTGCAAAAGGTCGTTAAAGAGACTAGCATTTTTGGGCGCGTGACGCCGCCGCAAAAACGCAATATCATTCAAGCGCTGCAAAACAATGGTCATACGACTTGTATGGTTGGTGATGGGATTAATGATATTTTAGCGCTGAAACAGTCGGACTGTGCTATTGCATTTGCTTCAGGCAGTGAAGCAACAAAAGCAGTTGCCAAATTTGTTTTATTAGAAAATGATTTTTCAACCTTGCCAAATGTTGTGAAAGAAGGCCGAAAAGTCATCAATAATATCAATACGGTCGCAAGTTTACACGTTGTTCGTGTGATTTATTCGACGATTTTGGTTTTTGCTTTCTTTCTCTTTAAAATTTTGTTTCCACTTGATCCTGTTAATTTGACCTTGGTAGGTATCTTAACGATTGGCGTGCCAACTTTCTTGCTCGTTTTTGAGAAAAATGAAGCCAAGGCAAAGGATAATTTCTTTAGAAATATATTTCTAAATGCCTTGCCTTGCGGCGTCATACTTGCTTTGACCATCTTTACTTTGGGGGCCTTGGCTAAAGGAGAGATTATCATTGAGGATGTGGGTGGTAAGATAGAATACTTCCAACATTACGCCCAATCTGAATACCTGGATATGGCAATGAAAACAACGATCACACAAGTGGTAGGCGGTGTTCAACTTTTCTTGATGTTCTTGTTGTGTCGCCCATTGACACGCTTTAGAATAGGTGTACTTCTCTTGTCACTTATTACTTTTGTCGCTAGCTATTTTATTCCCCCACTTATGGCACTCTTTGGTCTATTTTCAATAGAGCTCTCTTGGCCACCGCTGTGGTATGACTTTTTCTCTCTGATTATTGTGCTGATTGACATTGTCGCGATCTTAATCGTTCGGTTTATCCTACTGAAAACAGTCTTAAAAGAGAAGCCTAAGATGGTAGAGGCCTGAGTTTCTCTCATTTAATTGCTGATGTGGCAAATGTCATTTTCTAACACTCGTGAAGCATCGAAATGATCATGCTGGGTCAGGTGTTGGAAATCTGGATTTGACAAGTCCGCAAAAAATTTGCTATAATAATTATCGGGCACCGCTCAGGCGGTCGGACAGATAGCTCCCAATTTTGGGAGCTTTTTATATTTATTTTCCCAGTTGTTCAATTGTTTAGAGGCTAAAATAAGGAGATAATAGGTAAATGACAAAGTATATTTTCGTCACAGGTGGTGTGGTTTCAGGTATTGGTAAAGGGATTGTGGCGTCAAGTCTTGGTCGTCTTTTGAAAAATCGTGGCCTTAAAGTCACCATTCAAAAGTTTGATCCTTACATCAATATCGATCCAGGGACAATGAGTCCTTACCAACATGGAGAAGTTTATGTGACAGATGATGGCGCAGAAACTGACCTTGACTTGGGTCACTATGAGCGTTTCATGGATGTGAACCTCAATAAATACTCTAACGTAACGACGGGTAAAATCTACTCAGAAGTTTTGCGTAAAGAGCGTAAAGGCGAATATTTGGGAGCGACGGTTCAGGTTATCCCACATATCACAGATGCCTTGAAAGAAAAAATCAAACGTGCTGCAGCAACGACTGACTCAGATGTCATCATCACTGAAGTCGGCGGAACTGTTGGCGATATCGAGTCATTGCCATTCCTTGAAGCCTTGCGTCAGATGAAATCTGATGTGGGTGCGGATAATGTCTTCTACATTCATACAACCTTGTTGCCTTATTTAAAAGCATCTGCTGAGATGAAAACGAAACCAACACAACATTCTGTTAAAGAATTACGTGGCTTGGGGATTCAACCCAATATGATCGTCATCCGGACTGAAACGCCAGCTGAGCAAGGCATTAAAAACAAGATTGCCCAGTTTACAGACGTGGCACCAGAAGCCGTGATTGAGTCGCTTGATGTGGAACATTTATACCAAATCCCGCTTAACTTGCAAGCACAAAACATGGATCAAATTGTTTTGGATCATTTGAAACTTGATTTGCCAAAAGCAGATATGACGGAGTGGACAGAAATGGTTCATCACGTCATGAACCTTAAAAAATCAACTAAGATTACTTTGGTTGGGAAGTATGTCGAGTTACCAGATGCTTATATTTCAGTCGTTGAAGCCTTGAAACATGCCGGTTACTCTGCGGACACCGACATTGACCTGAAATGGGTTCAGTCAAACGATGTGACCCCTGAAAATGCTGCTGAGCTCTTGGGCGACGCTGACGGGATTATTGTGCCGGGTGGCTTTGGACCCCGTGGTACTGAGGGTAAAATTGCGGCGATTCAGTATGCGCGTGAAAATGATGTACCGATGCTTGGCGTTTGTCTAGGCATGCAGTTGACCTGTGTCGAGTTTGGTCGTAATGTCCTTGGACTTGACGGCGCTAACTCAACTGAGTTGAATCCTGAAACGAAATTCCCAATTATCGACCTCATGCGTGATCAAATCGACGTTGAGGATATGGGTGGTACGCTTCGTTTGGGACTTTACCCAGCGAAATTGAAAGCACACTCAGTGACAGCAGCAGCCTATGACAATCAAGAAGTCATCCAACGCCGTCACCGTCATCGTTATGAATTTAACAACGCCTACCGTGAACAGTTTGAAAAAGCAGGACTCGTCTTCTCAGGCGTGTCACCTGATAACCGTTTGGTAGAAATTGTTGAAATTCCAGAAAATAAATTCTTTGTTGCATGTCAATATCACCCAGAATTGTCAAGCCGTCCAAACAGATCAGAAGGCCTTTACACAGCCTTTGTCAAAGCATCTGTTGAAAACGCTGAAGCGAAATAAAACTTTAAAAATAGGCTATGTATGATTTTAAATGTAAATCATCTATAGCCTTTTTTTGTATAACTTTTCTAAAAAGTGTGAAGAAGTCGGATTAATCGTAAGAAACAATACGACTTATTACGAAATCCGGCGATTTTACACGAAATCGGTATTGTTTCTGGGAAACAATACGAAAATGGTAAGAAATATGGTGATTCTTTACCAAATTGGAATTGTTTCTGGTAAATAATGCGAAATTGGTAAAAACTGATGATTTCGTAAGAAATTGTCAGAAGTATTGTTACTGTTGAAAAAAATAATTTAAATCAAGTAGAGGAGCCATTCAATACTTGGCGTGTTTGAAGAGGCTAAGATGTATCGTCCTAGCCTCTTTGGATTAGATTATCATTATAATTTGGTGTCTAAAGTTGAATGATTTGGTCTAACAAGTCACGACTTTCATCGTAGAGATGATGGGTGATCATGATGACGGTTAGTGTGGGATTACTTAGGATATTTTGTTCAATTTGAAAAGCTGTCTGTTTGTCAAGGTTAGCTGTACTCTCATCCATGATTAAGATTGGCTTATCACCCATTAATTCACGTGCAATAGAAAGCCGTGCCTTTTGACCACCAGAAAAGTTATCGTCAAAGACAGTTTCTAGTCTGTCTCTAGCAAAACTGTCTACCAGACTTGTCTTTAAGGTCTGATCAAAAAGTTTGTCTGGAATATCACGACCAATTTTCAGATTGTCAGCTAGACTTTCATGAAAGACATAAGCTTCTTGCCTGATGAGCGCGATGATATCTTGTAAACTTTGAATCGTGACGTCACGGTAGTTGGCTTGCTCGATGAAAATGTCCCCCTCATAGTTACGCATATTGCCCATGAGCAAATGCACCAAGGTTGATTTGCCGGAACCTGAATCCCCAACGATAGCAACCTTCTCGCCTTTCTTGATGACAAAATCTGGAAAAGTAAGGGTATGACCATCTTCAAATGGCATGACTAGATTTTTCGTTTCGATCGCTGTTGTAAAATCTTTTACTGGCGCTGTGAACCCCTCAGGTATTGCTTGATGACTATGATATTTATCCATTAACTTGAAAGTCCCTTTGAAGGTGACAATATTGTAGGCAGCACCTCGCGTGTAATTAAATAAACAACTGTCAGATTGGCGATGGAGAAAATCACACCCGTCGTGACTTCACCATGAATGATTAAGTAGCCAGTCACGATAAACATCACAACTTGCGCAATGATACTCGCCATCATCGAAATCGAATTGGCGGTCGCAGATAGTCTGGCCAATGTTACTTTGGGATTGATTAAGGCTTTAAAACTATTTAAAATTTGTGTTTTGAAATAATTGCCTTGGATATTGTGATAGAAAACTTCGAAACCATTGAAGAAATCAGTTGTTTTGCCCAACGCTTGATTTGAGAAATCTGAAACATCTTGCGTAGCTTTGGCAATTCTCTTTTCAAAAAATTGCGGTGCGAAATAAACAAATGCGGTCATAAAGATAGAAACGACCAGTAAAAGCCAGTGGAAATAAATAATAGCAAAGGCATTTAAAAGAACGGTCACAACACTTTCAACAGCGCCGTAAAACTGGATGAAACCATTGTCATGCAGTAGCGTCATATCGTTTACCAACCAAGAGCTGTAGGTCTCTTTACTATTCGCTTTGACCTGGTCGTAGGGTTTGTGCGTGAGATCGTCTAAAATACCTTCTCGGATTGTGTTGAGCTGATTTTGGATGATTCGTTCTTTGAAAGTATCTTTAGTGGCCTGTAAGAAGCTGTAGATCACCCAACATAGAACATCCATGGTAGCCCAAAATAGGAAGGTCTGCCATTTGCCATCAATAATCGCATCAAGAAGCCAAGTCAAGACAAGTGAACTGACCACATTAATACCCGCCCAAAATAGGATGATTACAAATAAAAGGGCATTGTGCCATTTGAATTTTTGAATATAATGGAACATCTTTTACCTCTCTAAATAAGACTATTTACGCAAACGCTTTCATTTAATTATATCTTATTTATTTCAAATGTTCAAAGCAAAATATTTTTAGAAAATAAAAAAAATAAACCCAACGGCTTATTTTGAAGTTTTAGCTTCTGGATCTTTTGGAATCGCAATTTTGTCTAGGACAAAAATGAAGACTGCAAAGACAACGGCAATGATTGCGACCAAGTTAGGTTGGAAACTTGTATCGTTGAGTTTACCGATAACAAAGCCAGCAATTTCACTTAAAATCAATGACCAAAATAGAACAACGAAGAATTTCATAACACCATCTGCTTTCTAAAGGGCTTTCTAAAATAGAAAATTAAAATTTTAGATATGTCCTGATATGTTTCTTCTCTCAAAATAAAGTATAATAGAAATAAGGAAATTTTGCAAGAAAAACATCAAAAAATAGTAGCTATCAGGATCTGTGTGAGCATCTTGCTCAACAACCAACAGAACAAAGTTGCAGAAAGGAGTTGTCATGTACGCCCAACTTAATACGAAAACCGTTTTTAGCTTCATGGATGCGACGGTCAAACTCACCGATTACATCACTGCAGCAAAAACGCTCGGCTACCAAACGCTTGGCATTTCGGATGTCGATAATCTCCATGCTGCTCACCAGTTCATCACGCAAGCCAAAGCAGCAGGCATCCAACCAGTCATCGGATACGAAACGACACTTTTGTTGGACGGCCTCGCCATCAATTTCACCTTCATCGCCAAAACAAACGCCGGTCTACAAAATCTCTACAGCATTTCGAGTAAAAAAAACTTCGGCTATAATAACTTTTCAGACATTCACAGTCATCTTGGCGATGTTGCCCTGATCCTTCCTGCAGATTCAGCCGTCGACAGCATCCTTACCCATTTGCCCCAAAACGATGTGTTCGTTGGTCTGGCGCAGCCAATGGCACAAGGCTTTTTGCGACCGACCATTCCTTTTTTATCGGTTAGGTACCTAAACGCTGGGGATGCAGAGACGCTTGCGATTTTACACCACGTTAAAAATGGCACCAAGTATGATGATAGCTTGACCAGCAACCACTTTGAAAGTTTACGGTTGGAAAGCGAGGTTCGTGCTTTATTTGATCAGCAGAGCCTGAAGAATTTGGATCGGCTGGTTTCAGAAATCAGCTACGATATCGCGCTTGACACCCTTGCCCTACCGCGCTTTAATCCTGAAAAACCAGCAGTAGCCGAATTGCGGGAAACTGCCGAAACCTTTTTGAAGGCTAGCAATTTAACTTCTGCGCCTTACCAGACGAGACTGGACCATGAGCTAGGTGTGATTCATGAGATGGGCTTCGATGATTACTTCTTGATCGTCGCAGATGTCATACGATATGCGCGGTCACAACAGATCTATACAGGGATGGGACGTGGGTCGGCCTTAGGCTCTCTCGTGGCCTATGCCTTGCAAATCACTGGTGTCGATCCGGTTGCCAATAACTTACTCTTTGAGCGCTTCCTCAATCCCGAGCGGGCCAGCCTACCCGATATTGATATCGACATGCCGGATAATCAGCGTGCTGAGATCCTGACCTATGTCAAAAATCGTTACGGTAGTAGTCATGTCGCGCAGATTATGACCTTCTCGACCTTTGGCATGAAACAGAGTTTCCGTGATGTTGCCAAGGTCTTTGGCATGACAGAAGTTGAAATATCGCACGTTTCGAGCATGATTGGCCGTTCGGACAATCTCGCTCAGGAATACGAAAAGAATAACCGCTTCCGCGCTGAAATCATTAACGATTCGCGGCTACAAAAAATCTTTGCCTATGCGCAAAAAATAGAAGGCATGCCACGTCAGAAATCTGTCCATGCCTCAGGTGTTGTTCTTGCGGCACATGACTTGACTGATTATCTGCCCTTAGCACCAGGCGAAACCCTGCCTATCACCCAATTTGAAGCCCATGACGTTGAAGCCATCGGCCTGATCAAGTTTGACTTTCTGAGTATCAAAAACCTGACTTTCATCAATGACATGCGGGATTTAGTTGCGAAAAAGCATGAACAGCAAATCGACATCAGCCAAATTGATCTCAATGACGATGCGACGTTAGAAATTTTCAGAAAGGGTCAGACTTTGGGGATTTTCCAGTTTGAAAACCCTCAGATGATGAATTTTTTGCGCCAATTAAAGCCGACAGAATTTGCGGATGTTGTCGCAGCGACCTCAATTTTCAGACCAGGACCATCAGCCTTCATTCCTGAATTTATCAGACGGCGTCATGGTGAGGAGTCGGTCATCTATCCTGACGACTCGATTGCGGATATTTTAGCACCGACTTATGGCATCATGATTTACCAAGAACAGATCATGCAGGTCGCTCAAGTTTTTGCCGGCTTCTCACTCGGTCGGGCGGATTTACTGAGACGTGCCATTTCTAAAAAACAAGGCAGTGAATTTGAGCAATTAAAAGTAGATTTCATCGCAGGTAGTTTGGAAAAAGGGCACACAACAGAAAAAGCGACTGAGATTTATGAGCTGATCGAACGCTTTGCTAACTACGGTTTTAACCGGTCTCACGCCTTTGGTTATGGTGCTCTAGCCGTTCAGATGACCTATTTCAAGGCACACTATCCAGATGTCTTTTATGAAATCATGTTGCGGGATAGTAAGCGTATCGCTCTGCTTAATGATGCGCAAAATCTAGGCTTTAAACTCGCACAACCAACGATTAATCGCATGCCCTACTATGATAAATTATCCAAGGGACAGATTTTCTTAGGCCTGCGGGCGATTAAGAGTTTGCCGCGCGATTTAGCCCTTTGGGTCATTGAACATCGGGAATTTTCAGGTCTGCAGGATTTTATCCAGAAATTACCAGACAACTATCGTAAGGAAACGGTGATTAAACCCTTGATTGAAATTGGGGCCTTTGATCATTTTGATTCTAATCGTCGAAAATTAGTTGAAAATCTTAAGAAATTACTGGAGTTTAATTCCGTTTTCCAAACGGATCTCTTTTCGGAAACGGCGACAAATTTGAAATTTGCTTATGTTGACTATGAAGATTACAGCAATGCTGAAAAATATCAGATGGAGTTTGATTTGATGGGGGTGGCAGTCACAGAACATCCTCTGATGCGGCTTGCAAGCGCACGCCAAGGCAATTTCACTGAGGTTAGCCAGCTTACGGCGGGGCAAAAAGCAACGATTCTCGTCCAACTGACGCATTTGAAGACGCATCGCACCAAGAATGGTGCGACCATGGCTTTCTTGAATGTGACGGATACCAAGGATGAGCTCGATGTGACCATGTTTCCGGAAAGCTACCACCATTATCTGGCTGATTTGGAGGTCAATGATTTTTATTTGATCACAGGTAAGGTTTCTGAGCGAAATGATCGCTTACAGTTGGTGGCCGAGCAGCTTGTCAAGGTGGTGGAAACGGATAAGAAACTTTGGTTGGCTATCTTAGATACGACCAAAAATGTCAGAATCGCTCAGATTTTAAGAGAATTTCCGGGTAATTCACCAGTGATCCTCTATAACGAAGCGACGAAAAATACGCAAATGACGGGCATTTACGTGGATGAGTCAGAGCTTTTGTTGAAACGTTTGACGGGATATGTGGATAAGGCGGTTTATCGGTGATTTTCTTCGAACGATAGCAATGCTAAAATATAACCAAAAAGATACGCCTTCTGTCGACTGACTTGGGGCGTATCTTTTTAGATAAATTTATAAACAGAAATCCACATGAGGACGGCAGCTGCCATGACAAATAAATGCCAAACAACATGGGCGTAAGGGAATTTGAGCGAGTAGAAGAAGGCACCACAGGTATAGAGGACACCACCAACAAAGAGTAGCCAAACGCCAGCATGTGGCAGGGCATCCCAGAGCGGTTTCAAGGCAAAGACGATGAGCCAGCCCATGATGACGTATAAGACGGTTGAGAGGCGTGGGACGTGATCCCATTTGGGAAGAAAGACAGATTTGAGGACGACACCGGTGATGGCACAGGCCCAAACAATGCCAAACAAGGTCCAACCTAACCAACCGTTGAGTGTGATCAAACAGTAGGGCGTGTAGGTGCCCGCGATCAAAAGATAAATCGAGGAATGGTCAAATACTTGGAAGACTTGATTGGCCTTTGTGAAAATGAGACTGTGGAACAAGGTGGAGAAGAGAAAGAGTAGGACAAGTGTTGTGCCATAAATGCTGTAGCTGACGATTTCAAGTGTTGAGTGATGAGCAGCACCTTTGAGGATGAGCAAGATCAGTCCTGCGACTGCAAAGCCAAATCCGATGCCGTGTGTGACGGCATTGAAGACTTCGTTAGTAATAATATAGGCTTTAGAATTTTTCAAAAGATACCTTTTTCTATTTGATAAACTAGTGAGTGGTTGGCGCTTAAAAAGCAACATGATAATGTGAGAAATTTTACTCAAAATTTGATATAATAATTTAAGAAGCAGTTTAAATCTTACTATCTAGTTTTGATAACTACTTCATCTCAAGTATAACATAATTTTTGAGATTACTAGAGAATAATTTTTTATTTTTTAGTAATTTTCGACAGAAAAGAGTTTTTGACAATGACGATAAAAATTGTGACGGATTCGACGATTACAGTTGAACCAGAACTGATTGAAAAATATGGGATTACGATTGTCCCCTTAGCGATATTGATTGATGGTGTGCTTTATCAAGATACTGATTTATCAGCGGCCCAATTCATGTCAAAAATGAAGGTCAGTAAAAATCTCCCTAAAACATCTCAACCACCTGTTGGCGTGTTCTCGGAAGTTTATGATCAATTAGCAGAAGATGGTAGCCAAATCATCAGTATCCATTTGACTAAGGCTTTGTCTGGTACAGTAGAAGCGGCGCGTCAAGGTGCCATGCTCTCAAACGCTGATGTAACGGTGATTGACAGTGACTTTATTGACCAAGGCTTGAAGTTCCAAGTCATTGAAGCTGCTAAATTGGCAGCAGAGGGCGCAACAAAAGAAGAGATTCTGGCAGCAATTGAGAAAACGAAAAAAAATACAGAACTCTTTATCGGGATTGCAAACCTTGATAATTTGGTTAAGGGTGGTCGTGTCAATCGCGTGACGGGTGTTCTAAGTGGCCTTTTGAACATTAAAGTGGTCATGGAGCTAGTCGACACATCGTTAGAACCGATGTTAAAAGGACGCGGTAATAAGACTTTCCAAAAATGGTTAGATGAGTTTGCGGACAAAATTACAGGTCGTCAAATTAAAGAGATTGGTATTTCACATGCTGAAAATATTCCGTTTTCTGAGTTGATGCGAGATAAGCTTCAGCCTTTTGTTGATAAAAAAATTCCAATCCTAGATACCAACTCGACAGTTGCGACACACACAGGTCCAGGCGCTTGGGCGCTGATGATTGAGTTTGAATAAGGTAGAAATGAGTTGTCTTATCCTGCCAGTTAACAGGTCGTGCACAAAAGCGTAATAGGAAGTTATATGAAAGAAAACAAATACAAAGGGCGTGTACGCCGTTGGCTGATTGAGATTGTCGTCTTCGTGGTGGCAATTTTTGCCATCTTTACAGTCATTAGTCATTTTTTAATTCGACCTGCAGGATCTGAACTTTCTAACAAGGATTTGAAATCTGCCCTGACTCAGAAACGTCTGAATTATGTGGCAATCGGCGATTCATTGACAGAAGGGGTTGGGGATCAAACCAATCAAGGTGGCTTTATCCCGCTGCTATCTAATGCCATTAGTGAAATCTCTGATGTGAATGTTGTGTCGCAAAATTTCGGCGTCGCCGGCAATACCTCGACTCAAATTTATAAACGCATGACCAAGGAAAAGAAGATACAATCGGCGATTAAGAAGGCTGATGTGATTACAATTACTGTCGGTGGCAATGATGTCATGAAAGTGATCCGGACACAGCTCACGAATTTGACGGAGAATTCATTTGAGAAGCCTGCCCAAACCTACCAAAAGCAGCTGACTGAAATCTTTGATTTCATCCGAGACAATAATCCGAATGCGCAAGTGTATGTTTTGGGTATCTATAATCCCTTTTATCTCAATTTCCCTGATATCACGGAGATGCAAGATATCATCAACCATTGGAACCAAACAACACAGGAGACGATTGCTCAGCAAAAGCAGATGTACTTTGTCCCGATTAATGACCTGCTTTACCAAGGGGTGAATGGTAGTAAAGGTGTGACAACTAGCGATGGTGAGGTTCAAACGATAACCAACAACGCCCTGTTTGAGGAAGACCATTTTCATCCTAATAATATCGGCTATCAGATCATGAGTGACGCAGTGGCTGAAGCCTACAAGGAGCATCATAATGAAAAATAATTACTGGAAGTACCTTTTTTTACTGATACTCGCCATTAATATCGCATTTGTTGCGGTCGTTGGCTTTCAAGTGACCAAACACCGAGATCAAAAAGTCTTGGATAAGGTGAGTGTCATTAAGGGCGTCAACAAAGTCGCAGAGATTTCAACCAATACTGAGCAACTGAATACTTTGATTAATAAATATTTAGGCGACTTTCAAGATAATAAAATGTCTTATAAGTTTTATCTCTCGGATAAAGCCGTCCTGGAAGGTTCTTATAAATTGTTTGGGAAAGATATTCCCTTGTATGTTTATTTTGAACCCTATGCTCTAAATGATGGATCAGTGAATCTGAAAGTGACTAGTATTTCTATCGGCACCTTGAGCCTACCTGCTAAGACCGTTTTAAACTATGTCAAAGGGGCTTATGACTTACCGAAATTTGTCACCATTAACTCAGAGAAACAAGAAGTTTTAATCGATTTACCGCAAGTTGCCCTGGCTAAGGATACTTTTTTACAGGCCAATAAGCTTGACTTGAAAAATGATAAATTCGTCTTTAATCTCATGCAAAAATAGCCAAAAAGTAATTTTTATGTAAAAATACCCTTAAAAAGCGCTAGAAATAGCGTTTTTACTTGCTTTAATGGCGGTTACTTGCTATAATAAAGTTTGCCTAAGGGTAAAAATAATTATTGGAGGACATTTTTAAAATGGCTAACAAACAAGAATTGATCGCAAAAGTTGCAGAATCTGCAGATTTGACTAAAAAAGACGCTGAAAAAGCAGTAAACGCTGTTTTCGCTTCAGTTTCTGAATTCCTTGCAAAAGGTGAAAAAGTTCAACTTATCGGTTTCGGTACTTTCGAAACTCGTGAACGTGCAGCTCGTGAAGGTCGTAACCCACAAACTGGAGACTCAATCAAAATCGCAGCAACAACTGTTCCTGCATTCAAAGCTGGTAAAGCTTTGAAAGACGCTGTTAAATAATTCAACGTCAAGAATATAGCAATCACAGGCTTCTGTGGTTGTTTTTTTGTTTGTAAAACATAAAAGGGGCACAAAAGGAATATAAAAATGACTTTCTTTATGAAAAGTCATTCCTTGAATTGATTAGATTTTTTGTCGTGCTTTTTGTATCAAAAGTTAAATTGATATGATGCAAGAATATAGCGTTGCATCTAGCCTTTAGAAAGATGTAAAATCTCAAAGCATCTAAGCTCAGTTTGGGGCTTTGTGAGATAAAAAGAAAAGCTTACTTTCTGCCACTTATCGGGATTATAGATGACTAACTTCCCAGTTTCATTATCAGTTAATTTTTCCTGAATTTCAAAGTTTTTTAAAGTGTCAGTGGGTAAAATATCTTGCGCTACCTCGGTTACAAATTTACTTTGAATAAAT
>ERZ724524.247-NODE-247-length-35218-cov-33.808321_pt1 | contig 35218 bp, 31 predicted proteins | sample MGYA00376057_ERZ724524 | MGnify/ENA primary metagenome ERZ724524 (study PRJEB28724, sample SAMN07190888) | wastewater metagenome | isolation source: influent of sewage treatment plant in Hong Hong | place: USA: Christiansburg, Virginia | collected 2016-03-01 ...
TTGGAGTGTTTGGAGCAACGGTTAAATTACCATTTGCATCAATACTCAATGGACCAGAAGTTACTGGTGTAACATCCGTATTGGTTGTGGTTACTGCTGCGCCGTTTAATGTATCGTTGTTTAAAACACTATATGCTACAACAGGTGAAAGCCCAGACATAATAGTTACTGGCCCATCATCATTCGCAAAAATACAGATGTCATCAAAAGAAAAACAAGCGTTATCAAAATTAGAATTATCGCCCATTGAAACTTGAAATCTGTAATTTCCTGGCGTAAGAATTACTGAACCACTAGAAAAGTACCATGTATCAGAGTTTCCAGCAGGCATGTTTAACTGATTAGAACTTCCAACTAAAGTTAAATTGTTAGAAGCATCGACGCTGTATATATCTATACGACCTGTAGAAGGAACATAAGCTCTAGTTGAAAAATAACCACTAAAAAATGCTCTTGTATTGCAAGATAAAGTAAAATTTTGCCAGAAATCTGCAGAACCACTAGCAATATCTAGATATTGGCCTTCACTTTGTGCATTAAAGGGACCATCACCTGAGAAAACACCATTTGGTCTAACAATATTTGGATTTGTACCCAAACCATTCCAACCCGGTATTGGCCAACTCAAAATATTATTACCTTGAGGAACTATAGGACCCTCAAAATTTGGATTAATAAGAGTGTTACCAGAACTACCTACGCAAGAGGTTGAACTACTAACAACTACCGTAGCTGTCGCCAAACTGCAATTAGCTGGCACTACATTTAATCCTGTTACTAAATTTGCCTCACACAATTGATAGGTTATTACATATGTTCCTACAGGAGTGCCAGCAGCAACAACAAGAAAACCCTCTGAAGTAACAGATAACGGACCACTTGTAAAAGGTGTTACATTGGTATTAGTGCTAGTAGCTGGAACACCATTGAAAGTATCGTTACTAATTACATTGTAAGCAACGGTCTGACTAGGCCCTACAAAAATAGTTACTGAAGAATCATCAACCGCAGTAATCTGCGCTTGGACCAATGCACTGAAAAATAGAAACAAAAGTAATAATAGCTTCTTCTTCCTTAGAAAAGTAAAATTTCGCATACTTTGTATGATTTAGTTAAAAATAAAATATTTAATATAAAGTAACAGCTCACACACCATTACAATTCGTTGCAAAGTTAATTAAAAATTAGTTAACTATGTTAAATTAAAATGAAAAAATTAGTAGAACAAGTACTACAAGAAAACATTAATAATAATGTCAAAATTAATAGAATTTTAATCATAACAAAACAATATTAAGTATTTTATATAAAAAGTCGATGAAATACATATAAAAATCGATGAAATGCATATATTGCAAAAAAGCGATTTCATTTTTTAAAAGACAAAACGCAGATTTTATCGGTAAAACCAACAGTATCTACAAGTTGTCACTTATTTTCTTGTTAATAAAAATTGAATAAAATATAAAAAATAAAGAAATTAACTTTTCTTTATTCATCTACGTAAAATCCAATGTTTCAGATCTACTGGCTTAAGACAAAAAACAAACCAATTAAAAAATGCAAGGCCACTAATGGAAGTAAATAATTCTAATGAAAAAATGAAGGATGGAAAAACAAAGAAGAGAAAGCCCCATAAGGCCAATGAATTCAATAGAAAATTCAAAAAGACCATTTTATAAAAAATAAATATGACTGTCCGTAACTCATACCAACAGTCTAAATAATGACAATATACTTTGCGTCTCTGCGCCTTTGCGTGAAATTTGGCTCGCAAAGTCGCGAAGACGCAAAGATCATAAAGGATCATATTTGTGAAAAACATTCAACAACTAATTTATTCTGTGGAATGGTACTAGTCACGGATAGTCATAAAAATAAATAATGGCCTTAAAACACATCCATTTTAGTGTTCCGATAAAATGAATTTGGCAACATCTCAAAATTTAAAAATCTTATTTTTGGAAATGAATCCAAAAAATAGAAAATATTAAACCACTTCTTATACAGTTTGCATAAAAAAAGGTTACCGATAGGTAACCAATCTTGAACTATATTACAAAATAGTGTGTTTCTGTATTCTCAGTCTACGACAAATTATCAATTTCTTCTTGAACAATTTCCCAATCCAATAAGAGTTGATCTAATTCGTCTTTCTTTTTTGTATAAGCAATAAAAAAATTAGCATCCTCAATATGCTTATCATAATTAGAGGCCAACATTTTGTCATCATGCTGTATATCGGTCTCTAATTGTTTAATTTGACTCTCAATTTTACTTAACCTATTATGCAAAGCTTTATGCTTTTTTTGATCCTCATAGGACGCTTTAGACTTTGCATTATCTTTGGTCGAAGCTTGCTTGTCAACATCTTTCTTCTCAACTTCCCGCATGTTTTCTAAATTGCGTTGTTCTAAGAAAAAGTTAATGTCACCCAAATATTCTTTTATTTTTTGGTCTTTAAATTCATAGACAATATTTGACATCCCTTGCAAAAAATCACGATCATGAGAAACCAATAACAAAGTACCACCAAATTTTTGCAGAGCCGCTTTTAAAACGTTTTTAGACTTGATATCAAGGTGATTTGTTGGCTCATCCATCAAAAGTACATTAATGGGCTGCAACAAAAGTTTACATAATGCCAATCGGTTACGCTCTCCTCCTGAAAGAACTTTTACCTTTTTTTCTACATCATCACCTCTGAATAAAAAAGCACCCAACATGTCGCGAACTTTCATTCTGTTCGTATCAGTAGCTGCATTTTCCATTGTCTGCAAAAGTGTAATCTCTCCATCTAAATATTCAGCTTGATTTTGCGCAAAATAACCCAACTGAACATTATGCCCCAGCTTTATATTCCCATCATATTTAAATTCATTTACAATGGCTTTAATAAAAGTTGATTTTCCTTGACCATTTTGCCCAACAAAAGCAATCTTACTTCCTCGCTCGACCAGCAAATCAATATCTTTTAGAATTATTTTGTCGCCATATGCTTTAGTAACATTCTCAGCTTCAATTACAACCTTTCCGGGTTCTTTTGATACAGGAAACGAAATACTCATCACTGAATTATCGTCTTCATCCACCTCGATTCGTTCCACTTTATCAAGCTTTTTGATGAGTGATTGAGCCATCGAAGCTTTTGAAGCTTTAGCTCTAAACTTTTCTATTAACTTTTCAGTTTCTTCAATTTTTTTGGCCTGATTCTTTTGAGTTGCTAACTGTTTTTCTCGGATTTCATGACGCAACTCTAAATATTGAGAGTAGGGTTTATTAAAATCATAAGCCTTACCTAAAGAAATTTCAATTGTCCTATTAGTGACATTATCCAAAAACATTTTATCGTGAGAAACAATCACAACTACACCTGGAAAGTTTCTTAAAAAACCTTCCAACCAAATAATACTTTCAATATCCAAGTGATTTGTAGGCTCATCTAGCAAAAGAATATCATTGGATTGTAATAATAATTTAGCTAACTCAATTCGCATTCTCCAACCACCAGAAAAAGTATCGGTTTGATTGTCAAAAACTTCTCTTTTAAAACCTAGACCTAAAAGAATCTTTTCAGTATCGCCAACATAATTGTATCCTCCCAAAAGTTCAAAACGATGGGTATAATCGGATAAATCTTCGATGATTTGTCCATATTCCTCACTTTCATAATCAGTTCTAGTAACTAATTGATGGTTGATTTCTTCTAATTTCTTTTCAACTATCTTAATCTCAGTAAATGCCTCATAGGCTTCCTCAAGAACGGTTCGTCCCGCTTCAAAATCAATGTCTTGTCGAAGAAACCCCATTCGCACCTCTTTTTCCTGAGCGATACTTCCTGAGTCTGGCGCAAAATCACGAGCTAAAATCTTAAGCATTGTTGACTTACCTGCTCCATTTTTACCAACTAGACCTACTCTATCGCCTGCACCCAAACGAAATGTAACCTCTTCAAACAAATAGGAACCACCAAAAGAAACCGATAAATTATGTATATTAAGCATAGATTGTGACTAATGTTACATTGGTAGCAAAATAAAATTGTACCTTTGTTAAAATTTTTTGCAAATGTTAAAAAAAGGATCCAAACTAAATAGCATTTTAACAGGAACTTGTCCGAAATGTCAAAATGAAAGTATGTATGAGGACAAAAACCCTCTTAATTTGAGCAAAGTACTTAAAATGAATGAAACTTGCAGTCATTGCGGTTTAAAATATCAAATTGAACCTTCCTTTTTTTATGGATCGATGTATGTGAGTTATGCATTAAATGTAGCAGTAGGAGTTGCGACATTCATAGTTTCCTATGTTTTTTTAGGAACAAGTATAAAAAACTCTTTTTTCGCCATATTAGGTTCCTTAATTATTTTATTCCCTTGGGTTTTACGATGGTCGAGAAACATTTACATCAATATGTTTGTGAGTTACGATCCATTGAACTCAAAGAAATAAATTACTTTCTAAATTTCTTAAGATATCTATTCCAATTTATTTCATCAGATAAAGGCAACTGATGTTCAATATTATTATACAAAGCTTTAGCCATTGAAGGTCCTAACATAACTCCTCGTGTACCCAAACCATTTAAAATGTGAAGCTGAGAATAGGTGTCATGCGTACCTACAAGAGGTCTTCGGTCACGAACAGTCGGTCTTACTCCAGCAAAATGATCTATAACCTCAAATTCACAAGATATAATTTCTTTTATACGAGCAATTAATTCTTCTTTACCATCACTTGTTGGCAAGTCTGTTTTATCTTTCCAATTATAGGTTGCTCCAACTTTGAAAAGACCATCTCCAAGAGGCAAAATAAATACACTTGTATTTACAATTACATCAATAGTAAGATTAGGAGCTTTGATAATAAATAATTCACCTTTTGTTCCGTCTAGCGGCAAAAAATTAAAGTAAGGATTTTGATGCATTCCAAAACCCTCAGCAAAAATTATATGCTTTGCTTTAATGCCATTGTACGCAATTCCTTCCTCTAAAAAAACAATATCATCATACTTGAACTCTTGTTCAAACAATAAAGAACGACTAAGTAAATACCCACGATAATGTTCCAATAAAAGAGAGGTATCCACATAGCCCGTTTTAAGCACCTCACCATAACCAAATGGAGCATCAATACCATTGTATTTTTTAAACTGCAAAGTAGTTGACAAAAAGGGGGCTAAACTTTTTTTATCAGAAGCCAAAAACCAATTGTTTTGTTCTTCAACAGAGAAAAACTTTCGATATATAGGGAGCTTGTTATCAAAATCAACAGAAAACTTACTCCTTAATGAATTATAAAAGTCATCCATATCACTTAATTGATTACTAGCATCCCATACTTCTGTAAAACGCTTAAGGATAACTGGGTTGTACAAACCTCCAGCTATACGAGATGAATTTTGAGAATTGTTTTCAAAAACAACAACTTTTTTATTGTTATTCAAAGCTAAATCAGCAAAGGAAATCCCAGCTAAACCAGCACCAACAATCAAATAATCAATCATACTATAAAAATTTAATAAGATTAAAAACAAAAAACTCTTACTAAAAAGTAAGAGTTTTTTCTAAAATGAACTACATTAATTAATAGTTCCACATATCTTGTTCGAAATTACGAATTTTCTCTTTAATTCTTTCCGATTCAATAAGCTGATTTTGGGAATTGTCTTTCATATAATCTTCAACCGCACGGTCTCCGTAGATATTTTCCTCTTTGTATACAACTGCATTAAATCGTCTTGAATTCAAGATTTGATCGAAAGAAATTGGCATTGAAGAATTCTTCTCATTAAAAGTTTTTGCTTCATGCAAAACCTCTCTTGATGCAGGGAAAAATACCCAGAACAATTCAATATAATCTTTTTCCTCACTGTTCATTGTGTAAACATCAGGAGTTACTGGACATATTCCAAGTAAACGGTACTTTAACTCACTTTGACGTTTATCAAAATACCAAAAACCTTTAATCTTATATTGAGTTACATCTTGTGCAGATAAATCTTGTTTCAAGATATACTCAGCAGGAATGCTTTTAGTTGGTCCAACTGTTTCGTCAACATAAGTAACTGTTTTCTTTTTACCAGTACCAGTAACAACTTTTTTCTTTACTACTCTTGATCTGTATGCATCTGGGTCTTGATTAATCAATTCTCTACCAGCATCAGTTGTATCAATACGAGATAAAGAACCTTGTATATCTTTAAGCGATTTTTTAGTATTAAAATAACTGTCTGTATACACTTCGGTAATCTTACCTGACTTCATTGCTTTTGTTAAAACATCGTACAATGAACGTCTATCGTGTCCAATGTTAGCAGTATCAATAGGGAAATAAAGAGGAAAATTGATTTTTTCACTTAAATCAATTATTTCCCAAGTTGTTTTACCCATCAAGATATCTCTATCATGAACATAGCCATAAGCTAATGGTTTGTCATTATCTGAAATAAGTTGAGCTGCAGTCTTAAGTCCAATTTCACTAGGCTTTTTGGCATTCAAAAGATTGGATTGTGAAAACCCAGCTACACTACCTAATACAGTGACAATAGCTACTAAAAAAAATCTTACATTCATCATGGTGTCCTTATAAAATATTGGAGTAGTTTTTACAAACGTACTATTATTGTATTTCGTAAATTACTGGAGCTGTTCTTGGTAATAAATAACTACCCGCACCAACTAATTTAGTTTTAATTTCAGAAATCGTTACTTGATCTCCTCTTCCCGCTTTTGACAAAGCAGTAATACATTGTGAATTTAAACGGTTACCTGAAACTACAACTGTAGGTTGACCAGCAATTTTAAAGTTAAATCCAACAACATCCAAACCTACTTCAAAATCAAAATCAACTAATTTAGCACCAATTGTAGCCACTTGAAGATTTGATTTAGGCCCTTTTACTACGCCCATTTCTCCTCTAATAGTTCCAGCTGGACCAGGAATTCCTTTAATTCTATAAACTTTCTTATCTGATGCCATTTTGCCATCAGACATTTTTCCAGTAACATTAATTACTACTTCAGTACCAGTACCTGGACTCATGTTGTATTTACCGTTACCAACTTTAGTCAAACCAGGTGCAGATGCTACTACATCTTTATCAGAAATACCTGCAAAAGAAATAGACATTGGATTCACTACACCACGATACACTACATTCATCTTATCTGCAGAAATAGTAGCAGAATTAGGTCTTGGTACCACAACATATTTACCTTCAAATTTCAAAGGAATTGTTTTACCATCTTCCAAGAATGTAAATTGACCGTTAATATTTTGCTCTCCAACACCACCAGCTGTAAGTGAAATAACCGCTTGACCGTTTTCTAATCTACCTGGACCTTGGAAAGAAGTTGGTTTTGTGTTTTCGTCATAACGACCTAAAACTACTTTACCTTTTACATTCTCTCCTTGGAAATAAGCATTCTTTTCTAATACTACGATAGCTTGATAGTTACTGTAAGAAGCTGCTTCAACAGCTGCTTTTCCTAATGCAGAATTGTAAACATCAGCCTCAACTTTTTTAACATCATTTTGCCAAGCAGATAATTTTGCTACAGATGCTACGGCAGGAAATCCTTTAAAGTGGTACGAAAGGTATTTTATTTTATTACCTTCTTTATCTTTAACCTCACTTAAATCAAACTTTGCATCAACTTCTTTAGCAATTGCAGCATATTTTTTGTCAGCTCCTAAAGCCGCTTTAATATCTGATTTATACTTTTCAATTTTAGCAATAATTTCATTTCCTTTTTTAGTGTACCCTTCACCAATAAACCAGTTATCAATGTTGTCACCTTTATCCATATTCTCATATGGTAATTTGCCAGTTTCTGAATCTACAGTAAAGCCTTTAAGAACATCCGTTTTTAAAGTGGCAATATAAGCATCAAATTCTTTGGTAATTACTTCTACTTTATGTGCAGTAGCTGCAGCGGCAACGAAATCACCTTTTGCTTCAGCAGCTTTTGTGTCTAAAGACATCAATAAAGCTTGATTGTTTTGTGTAGAAGCAGCATTTGCATTTTCAAATTTTTCATTCATCAATCCAAAAGCAGATAAAACTTCTTTGGACATATTCATTGCTAACATTGCGATGAAAACCAAGTACATTAGGTTAATCATCTTCTGTCTAGGGGTTAATTTTCCTCCTGCCATTTTTTCTAAATAATTAGTTTAATAAATAATAATTTTAGTCGAAAACTAATTATCCTTTGTTGTTCATTGCAGAAAGCATTCCTCCATAAACACTGTTTAATGAAGCAATATTTGCTGTCATTGAAGCCATTTGCTCTTTCAATTTACCAGCATTTTCAGCAATTTCTTTATTAGCTTCAGCGTTTCTTGAAGCACTTTCTAATTGAACTTTGTATAAACTATTTAATGATTCCATTTGAGCTGCAGCCATAGATAACTCTTCGCTGTATTTTTTTGTAGATGCAATAGAATCAACTGTTGGAGAAATTGCTTTAGCAGCTCCTTCAAAGTTTTTGATACTATTTCCTAAGCTTGACATCAACTCAGAGTCAATTTTAGCTTCCTTCAACATTGCATCTAATTTTTGAGATAAAATCCCTTGAGCATCAACTTTCTCTTCTTTTTTAACTTGAGATTTAGCTTGACCATTCGCTAATTCTGGATAAACTAAAGTCCAGTCCAATTCGTCTTCAACTGGTTCGAAAGCAGATAAAGCAAAAATTGCTGCCTCAACTAAAAGACCAATAGATAACATTAATGTTCCTGTTAATGGTCCTAATTCAAAGTGAGTAATTTTGAATAATGCTCCGATAATAACTACTGCCGCTCCCATACCGTAAGCGAAATTCATTGTTTTTTTGCTTAATAATGCCATGATAATTTGTTTTTAGGTTAATTTAAAATATTTAGATTTGGTTTAATTTATTTTCTTCCTTTGGTAGTACCTGTAACTTGAGTACCCATGTAATCTTGAACAGTTCTAAATCCGATAAAACTTCTTGCAGAGTCTGCATATTCAAAATCTCTTGTGCTTACTTGCAAGAAATAGGCAACATCTTTCCAAGAACCTCCACGTACAACTTTACGTTTATTAGAAGCATCTGAAACGTTTGGATTCATCGTTGAAACATACTCAAATCCATTTGGATCGTAAGCATCGTTAGTCCATTCAGCAACATTACCAGCCATATTGTATAGATTATACCCATTAGGCTCGTAAGATTTTGCTTCTACAGTATACAATGCATTATCTGCAGCATAATCACCACGACTTGGTTTGAAGTTGGCTAAGAAACAACCTCTATCGTTTTTAGTGTAAGGACCTCCCCAAGGGTAAGTAGCTGACTCCAGACCACCTCTTGCAGAGTACTCCCATTCAGCCTCTGTAGGTAAACGGAAAGAGTTAATTAAATCACGTCCTTTTTGTTTTGATTTTATGTAAGTGTTTTTGTTTTGAGTTCTCCATGCACAAAATGCTTTTGCTTGAGTCCATTTTACACCAACTACTGGATATTCTCCATAAGCTTTGTGCCAAAAATAATCATTATGCATTGGCTCATTATAAGAGTAAGCATAATCTTTAATCCATACAGTCGTATCTGGATAAACATTAATCTCTTCTGTTCTAATGAAATCTTTTCTAGAACCTTTTTTAGCTTTTGCTGCAGCTTGGATATCCATCCAAGTGTATTTGTATTTCAATTTATTAACGTCAATTGTTCTAAGACCGTTGTAGGATTGGTCTATTGGCAAATACATTGAATCCATTACTTCAGCATAATACTCATCTGGGTATTTTTTTGTATCCTTAATTAGCTTAACCTTACGGTTCAACTTTCTTGTAGCGTATGGATCTTTTTCAGTACCTACACTATAATAATTATCATACATGTACTTATCGTAAGCAGTCATCTTGGTAGGGTCGGAATCATTAAAAGCAAAATCTCCAATGCTTCCAGTATTTTTACCTTTGCCAGCAGCAGCTTTTTGCCCACTATCTTCCGCAAGAATTGCTAATCGAACTCTGATAGTTGAATCTTTTACCCATTCTACGAAAGAACGGTATTCACTATTCGTAATTTCGGTTTCGTCCATATAAAACGAACGTACGGTAACGGTTTTAGTTGGTGCATCGTCAATAGCGGCAATATCATGCTCTGATTTACCCATAATAAAAGAACCACCTGGAACTAATGTCATTCCATAAGGTTTTTCTGGGTGCCACTTACCTCCTTTAACACCTACTAATTCTCCTTTATCGCTTGATTTACCACAGCTTATTAACAAAGTCAAAAAAGCCGTAAACACAATGATTTTCTTCATATAAATTTGGGGGTTAACTATTCATCTTTTAAAGTTTGTAAACCTATTTATTATTTTTTAAATAAACAATTTTTACAAGTAACAAATCCGTTTTTTTTTTAACTACTTTTAAACACTGTTTTTGCGCTGTGCTTTCCACCATCTTTCGGGCAACTCTTGATTACAAGCTGCCAAATACTCTTCATAAGAACAGGGTAACAACGTATTTCTTTTTAATTTATTATTCCCATTAGTCAAAAAAGGAATTTCTATCCACCACCTATCCGTTTTATTACTTTTATAAAACACTAACTCTTCTTCTTCTAAAGGCACGATATACTTAAGGTAATTATCTTTACTTCCAAAGGGATATTCGCCTGAACGAAATTGATAACCTTCAATAAAATACCATATAATTTGCGCAATTAAGACCGCCTCTTGAGAGGTACTAGTATGATTGAATATTCCAAACAAAGATACTTTATCACTTATACCAGCATATCTTGACAATGAACAAATTTCCTTTCCATTAAATCCATTTGGCGCGAAAGTATTAAAATTTCCCGAATCTGAGGATTTTACAGCAGTTAAATCTAAACTTACTACATCAGCATCCCTAAAAACAGGCTCTGCGAGCGCAATATTATTTGAAATCTCGCCTAATCTGTAGGCATCAAAGTATAATTTCTCTATAATATCAATCTCTTCTTGAGAGTTATAATAGGTTTGATAACCTATATTACAATAGTTAAATAGATTATTCGGAGAATCAATAACCATTTTTGTTAAATACGAAGTGCTTGATAAGCGATCCGTTTCTTTACCAAAATCAAACTTGTTATCTATTGCAACCAAATTAACCATTTGTTCCAACTCGTCATAAGCTCTATAAAGTGCATAAGTTAGGTCTTGAGAACCACCAATAACAATTGGTACAATTCCTTTTTTTATTAAACTTGCTACTACTTTTTTAACAGCAAAGTAAGTGTCCATTGTTGAATTTCCGGCTAAGATATCTCCCAAATCAGCGATTCCCATTTTCCAATTACCCATAAACAACCCATAGAGCGACTTACGAACTGAAGTTAAATCCACAACAGTCGCTACTCCTTCATCTCCTCTATTCTCAAGCACTCCAACCAAAGCGATTTTAACTTCACTTAAATCAGGAAACGCATCATCAGTATGCAATGCCATAACACCACCAATGTGCTGAGAAGACAAATGGTTTTTATAATCTATGATTTCATTATCTATAGGTACAAGAAAATCAAACTCCATAGTTTACTTTTTTTTAGCTACTGCTTTTTTAGCAGGTGTAGATTTCTTTGCTGCCGCCTTTTTTGCAGGAGCTTTTTTTGCTGGTGTTTTCTTTGCAATCATTTCCTGAACTTCAGCTAAAGTCAGTTTCGACGCATCAACATCTTTACTTAATTCGATTTTTATCTTACCTTTAGTAATAACCGAACGTCCCCAGCGTGCTTTCTCAACTAAAATTCCTTCGTCTTCCCAATTGTGAATGACTTTATCAATATTCTTCTGTAATTTATCCTCAATTAAAAACTCAATATCCGCCTGAGACAAATTATCAAAATCAAATTTTTTCGAAACATTGATAAAAATGCCATTCCATTTGATAAAAGGACCAAATCTTCCAGTTCCTTTTTGTACACTTTCTCCTTTATAAACAGCAATAGGCGCATCGGCCAATGCTTTTTCATCAATTAATTCTTGCGCACGTACCAAAGAAACATCCAATGGGTCTTCACCTCTTGGCAAAGAAATAAAAACTGCTCCGTGACGAACATAAGGTCCAAAGCGTCCATTACTTACTTCAACTTCTTCTCCTTTATAGGTGCCTAAATTTTTTGGTAATAAAAATAAATTCAGCGCTTCTTCTAAAGTAATGTTTCCGATATTTTGTTCGTTACGCAAACTAGCAAACTTTTTGTCTTCATCTTCAGCATCTCCTATTTGAGCCATTGGTCCAAACTTACCCAAACGAACTGAAACAGGTTTTCCAGAAGCGGGGTCGGTTCCTAAAATACGTTCTCCACTTTCTCTATCAGCATTTGCCTCAACATCTTTTACATTAGGATGGAATTTATCGTAGAACTCTTGCATCATTTTAGTCCATTCGATGTTGCCCTCAGCAATCTCATCGAAATCTTGCTCCACTTTTGCAGTAAAATTGTAATCTAATATAGAACCAAAATTTTTCACCAAGAAATCGGTTACTATGGTTCCAATGTCTGTAGGTACTAATTTTCCTTTATCAGAACCTGTATTTTCTTTTAATTCTTTTTCAGCTATTTTTCCAGCTTGAAGCGTAAGTTGTGTGTAATTACGCTCTTGCCCTTCTAGTGTTCCTTTTTCTACATAATTTCTATTAATAATCGTAGAAATTGTTGGCGCATAAGTAGACGGACGACCAATACCAAGTTCCTCTAATTTCTTCACCAAAGAAGCCTCTGTATACCTTGCAGCAGGTCGAGAATAACGTTCTGTTGCCGTTATGAATGAGTTCGCTAATGGCTCATTTACTTTCAAAGCAGGCAACATCCCTTCTTGCTCTTCCTCATCATCATCATGTCCTTCTAAATATACTTTTAGAAAACCTTCAAAAAGCAACACTTCGCCAGAAGCCACAAAAACCTCACTGTGATTATTCGCTTCAATTTTTACATTGGTACGCTCTAATTCGGCATCACTCATTTGAGAAGCCAAAGTTCTTTTCCAAATCAAATCGTACAAACGCGCTTGATCTCTATCTACATTTACGGTATGCAAAGACATATCTGTTGGACGAATCGCTTCGTGTGCTTCTTGTGCTCCTTTGCTTTTATTAGCAAAAGTTCTTGGCTTAGAAAATTCCTTTCCGTAAGACTTTATGATTTCGGCTTGAGCCGCATCCATCGCTTCTTTAGACAAATTCACACTGTCTGTTCTCATATAAGTAATCAATCCCGCCTCATACAAACGTTGTGCTAACTGCATCGTGATTCCAACTGGCAAATACAATTTACGAGCCGCTTCTTGTTGTAAAGTTGAAGTGGTAAAAGGTGCAGTAGGTGATTTTTTAGTTGGTTTCGTTTCTAAATCTGAAACCTTATATAAGGAGTTGGTATTTTTATTTAAAAAATCTTGCGCTTCTTGTTTCGTGGCAAAATTTTTAGGCAACTTAGCTTTGACCGTTTTTCCTGCTTCGTTGGTAAACTCGGCAACAACTGAATAACTAGCTGTTGGCGTAAAATTCTGAATTTCTCTTTCACGTTCAACAATCAAACGAACTGAAACAGATTGTACACGTCCCGCAGAAAGTCCTCCTTTGATTTTTCTCCATAGAACAGGTGACAACTCGTACCCTACTAATCGGTCCAAAACACGACGAGCCTGTTGAGCATTCACTAAATTATAGTCAATCTCACGAGGATTATCAATTGCTTTTAGAATCGCATTCTTAGTAATCTCATGAAAAACGATACGTTTGGTTTTTTTAGCATCTAATTTTAATTCTTCCGCCAAGTGCCAAGAAATGGCTTCTCCCTCGCGGTCCTCATCGCTTGCTAACCAAACCATTTCCGCATTCTTAGAAAGTGTTCTTAGTTTACTCACCAAAGCCTTTTTATCCGAAGAAACTTCATACTTGGGTTTGAATCCATTTTCAACATCTACCCCTATTTCTTTTGAAGGCAAGTCGGCAATATGCCCATAACTTGACTCTACTTGAAACTCACTTCCTAGAAATTTTTCGATTGTTTTGGCCTTTGCAGGTGACTCCACTATTACTAAATTCTTTGCCATATCCCGTTTGTTTGTGTCGGCAAAAGTATATGATTTTTTTAAATTTTGGGTTTTTTAAATTTTAAAAGTCAATATAATCGTTGATTTACAAGTTTTCAATGGTTTAAATCTCATCCCTTTTAAGAAAAAAACATTCTAATAATAAATGAACACTTATTATAAATCTAACCTATTTTACTACAAATAAAATCATTATTTAGGAGCGATTACAACTTCAATACCAAGTTCTTCCAGTTTCGTTTTAGTTTCGATATCTATACCTTCATCTGTAATCAAAACATCAATTTTATCTAAATTACAAATTTTACCAAAACCTCTTACATTCATTTTTGTAGAATCAGCCAAAACAATAACCTGCTCAGCAACCTCTATCATGGCTTGATTTAAATGCGCTTCCAATGCATTCGAAGTGCTCAATCCAAAATCCAAATGAAGACCGTCAGTTCCTAAAAACAATTTATTACAGGAAAACTGTCCCAAAATAGACTCTGCAATAGGCCCCACTACCGAAGTTGAGCTGTTTCGAACATCTCCACCCAACTGGATTGTATTAATCTTTGTTTCTTTAGTAAGTTCCAAAGACACCTTTAATGAAGGTGTAATCACCGTCAACTTTTGAAAACCGGTAATAATTCTGGACAAATAATGAATATTAGAACCCGAACCTAATATGATATAATCGTAATCACTAATAAATTTTAAAGCCTCTTTTGCTATTTGTTTTTTTTGCTCAACCTGCAAGCCTTCTTTATCATTAACATCTCTTTCAAAAGCATAAATGGGCTGCTTACTGGCACCTCCATGCGTGCGATGCAATAATTTTTCGTTTTCCAAAAAGTTCAAGTCCTTTCGAATAGTTACGGTTGAAACATTATGAGTTTCACATAAATCAACGACATTCACATACCCTTTTTTATTCAATTCATTTAGTATATCCTCTTGTCTTTTATTAATAATAGTCATACAACGTCTTTCATATTAAGGTTTATAATGGTTAAAGATACAAAAAAAGATAAAAACAAAAATAAATTCATTTTATCTTTTTAGTTTCGTTAAGTTTCCTTAAGTTTGCTATTCGAAATCAATTTTATTAAAAATACATTAAAAACAATACGTTATGAAACGTTCAGAACAATTATCGAAATTAAACAAAACCAAAGAGTGGGATGTAATTATAATTGGCGGCGGTGCAAGCGGACTTGGCACAGCACTAGACGCAGCAAGTAGAGGCTACAAAACAATTATGGTTGAAGCAGTCGATTTTGCAAAAGGAACATCGAGCCGCAGCACTAAATTGGTTCATGGCGGAGTACGTTATTTAGAGCAGGGAGACATTTCTCTTGTAAAAGAGGCATTAAAGGAACGAGGATTAATGGCCCAAAACGCAGGACATGTCGTTAAAAATCAAACTTTTGTCATACCGAATTACAATTGGTGGGGAGGCTACTTCTACACCATCGGCCTAACCGTTTACGATTTATTAGCCGGACGATTGAGTTTGGGACGATCCAAATACATTTCGAAGAAAAAAACCATAGAATTACTTCCCACAGTAGAACAAAAGGGTTTGGTAAGCGGCGTCATTTATCATGATGGCCAATTTGACGATTCCCGCCTTGCCATCAACCTTGCACAAACCGCAGTAGAAAAAGGGGCTTGTGTTTTAAACTACACCAAAGTAATTAATTTATTAAAAGACGACAAAAACCAGGTTACAGGCGTGCTGGTAGAAGACAAAGAAACAGGTGAGAAAAAAGAAATAAAAGGCAAAGTAACAATAAACGCAACAGGAGTCTTTACCAATTCAATCATGAAAATGAATGATAAAGTCTATAAAAAATACATAGTGCCCAGTCAGGGAATTCATTTGGTGTTTGACAAATCTTTCTTGCCGAGTGATTATGCGTTAATGGTTCCAAAAACAAGCGACGGAAGGGTTTTATTTGCCGTGCCTTGGCATGATAAAATCATTGTTGGAACCACCGACACCTTGATAAAAAGCCACAGCCTAGAACCCATTGCACTGGAAAGCGAGATTGAATTCGTTCTCGAAACTGCGCAACGATTTTTGGCAAAAAAACCGACTAGAGCCGATGTATTAGCTGTTTTTGCAGGATTAAGACCTTTGGCCGCTCCGGAAAAAGAAGGCCAAAGCACTAAAGAAGTATCAAGAAGCCATAAAATTTTTGTTTCCGAAACGGGTCTAATTACCATAACCGGAGGAAAATGGACCACCTACAGAAAAATTGCGGAAGACATCATCGACAAAGCAATCTCAGAAAAAAAATTACCGAAGAAAGAATGCAAGACAGAACATCTTTCCATTCGCGGCAATCAAAAAACCTCAACATTAGACCGGGAAAATCATTTATATGTTTATGGTAGTGATATAAAAAATATCATGGCATTACAAAATAACGCCCTTGAGTTAAAAGAAAAAATACACCCCGATTACGATTTTACAATGGCAGAAGTAGCGTGGGCCATTCGTTATGAAATGGCAATAACACTCGACGATATTTTAGCAAGACGTGTCCGTTTATTATTTCTAGATTCTCGTGCAGCAATAAGCTCTTGTGAAAAAGTAGCACGCTTTATGGCCAAAGAATTGGGGAAAGACGAATTATGGATAACAAACCAAATTTCAGAATTCAAAACAATTGCAAACGGATTTCTTTTACCCGAATTTAGATCAAATTAAATAATTATCACAAATATTAACTATTAACCATTAATCATGAAAAACAAATTAATCTTGGCACTAGATCAAGGAACAACATCCTCTAGAGCAATCGTCTTTAACCATGACGGTGAAATCGTAAGCGTTTCCCAAAAACCTTTTGAACAAATTTTCCCAAAACCAGGTTGGGTAGAACATGATCCAAACGAAATTTGGTCTTCACAAATTAGCGTAGCCGCCGAAGTAATTGCAAAAGTCGGGATCTCTGGTAAAGAAATAGCCGCAATTGGGATAACCAATCAACGAGAAACCACTATTGTATGGGACAGAGAAACAAGCGAACCTGTTTATAACGCCATTGTTTGGCAAGACCGCAGAACCGCAAAATATTGTGATGAATTAAAAGCACAAGGACATGTCGACATGATCAAGAAAAAGACAGGTCTAGTTTTGGATGCATATTTTTCTGGAACCAAAGTAAAATGGATTTTGGACAATGTAGAAGGCGCACGTGAAAAAGCAGAACAAGGAAAACTATGTTTCGGAACCGTTGACACTTGGTTAATTTGGAAACTTACTCGTGGAGCAATGTTCATGACAGACGTTTCAAATGCCAGCAGAACATTACTATTAAACATCCACACCTTAGAATGGGACGAAGAATTGTTGCAATTGTTTACTATTCCAAGAGCCATGCTACCCCAAGTAAAACAGAGTAGTGAAATATATGGAGAAACTTGTACCACTTTATTCTCTACAAAAATCCCAATCGCTGGAGTTGCAGGAGATCAACAAGCAGCCTTATTTGGCCAATTATGCACTGAGCCGGGAATGGCAAAAAACACATATGGAACCGGTTGCTTCATGTTAATGAATACTGGCGACAAACCCGTTTATTCCACAAATAATTTATTGACAACCGTAGCATGGAAAATCGACGGAAAAACAACCTACGCTTTAGAAGGAAGTGTTTTTGTAGGAGGAGCAGCGGTACAATGGTTAAGAGACGGTGCTAAAATGATTGATTCCGCCGAAGAAATCGAACCTTTAGCAGCAAGCGTGCCAGACAATGGCGGTGTTTATTTCGTGCCTGCTTTAACAGGTTTGGGCGCACCTTATTGGGATCAATATGCAAGAGGAGCAATTGTAGGCATTACAAGAGGAACGACAAATGCCCATATTGCCCGCGCAACGCTAGAAGGAATTGCTTACCAAGTTTATGATTTAACAAAATCAATGGAAGCAGATTTTGGCGGAAAAGGAACCGAATTAAGAATAGATGGTGGTGCAGCAGCAAATAATTTGATGATGCAATTTCAATCCGACATTTTTGGATTTAAAGTAATCAGACCCAAAACACTGGAAACAACAGCATTAGGAGCCGCCTATTTAGCAGGTTTGGCCGTAGGGTACTGGAAAAACGTGGAGGAATTACAACAACAATGGTCTATTGACCGTGTGTTTTCTCCAGAAATGCCAAAAGAAAATGTAGACAAATTGATAAAAAACTGGAAAAAAGCCGTCGTATGTGCTTCTAACTGGATTGAAAATTAAATCATAAAAACACAAAAAAATGACACCATTTATAGCAGAAATCATTGGCACAATGCTTTTGATATTACTAGGCAACGGAGTAGTTGCAAACGTAGTTCTTAAAGGAACAAAAGGAAACAATTCAGGCTGGATTGTTATTACCGCGGGCTGGGCATTTGCAGTTTTCGTAGGAGTAACGGTTGCAGGACCAATCAGTGGCGCACACTTAAATCCTGCCGTAACGATTGGACTGGCCATAGCAGGTAAATTTGCCTGGAACCAAGTCGTTTCCTATATAATGGCCCAACTTATTGGAGCCATGTCAGGGGCATTCTTGGTTTGGTTATTTCACAAAGACCATTTTGCCATTACTGAGGATGAAGGCGGGAAACTGGCTTGTTTCAGCACAGGCCCAGCCATTAGAAACACCTTTTCAAACATGATTGGCGAAATCATCGGAGCTTTTGTTCTTGTTTTCGTCATCTTCTATCTTGCAGGCCCAGAACTCAGCATGAGCTCAGCCACTGACGTTAAAATCGGACTTGGCTCCATTGGCGCATTACCCGTTGCCATTTTGGTATGGGCAATTGGCTTGTCTTTGGGTGGCACTACAGGTTACGCCATTAATCCAGCAAGAGACTTAGGCCCACGTATCATGCACGCCATTCTTCCCGTAAAAGGAAGCAGCGACTGGAGTTACGCTTGGATTCCTGTTGTAGGACCAATCATTGGAGCCAGTTTGGCGGCATTTTTATATATGGCGCTTATTTAATATCACTTCATAAATCAACAAAAAAATCATGAAAAAATTATTTTTTTCCTCTATAATCATAATTATAGGGCTAGCTGGATACGCTCAAAAAACAACGGTTTCCGACACTGTTTCAGCCTCGACAGAAGCATCAAAAACAAGCAGTTTAGACTTTAATGTGGAATTAAAAACAAGCCACCTTTGGAGGGGATTAGTCATAAACGGCAGCATGACCGCCATGGGAAATATTCATTATGCTTTAGACAAAAAACAGAACTTAACAATAGGTGTTTGGGGCGGAAATGGATTTGATGGCAACTATAAAGAAATTGATTATTATGTTCAATACCAAAGCAAAGGATTTTCAATAGGACTTTGGGATTTATTCAATACCACAAGTGTTGAAAAACCAGCAGTGTTTAATTATGACAGAAAAACAACCACACACATCCTTGATTTTAGAACTTCTTACCAATTCCCAAAGGATTTTCCTTTACGAATAGAAGCCGATGTTTTACTTTATGGAAATGACCGTGAATTAATTTCAAATTTGGATTATAAAAACAGATATTCGACTTATGTAGAATTGGGATATCCTTTATTGAAAAATGAAAAAATTGCTTTGGATGCCTACTTAGGCGCTGGATTTGCCCTTGATGGAAAATCACATTTATACACTAATGAACCAAACAGCAATTTTGACATTGTAAACACAGGAATCAAAGCTTCAAAAAACATTACTGTTTTACAATATAAATTACCGGTTTCTGCAGTAGCAATGTGGAATCCTACACTTAAAATCGCTAGAGTGCAACTTGGAGTTGTATTGTTCTGATTTTTTAATATAAATAGTTCTTGGTTTGTTACCACAAAGCGCGCGTTTAGAAATGAAAGCGCGTTTTTTTTACTTAAGAAATAAAACCTAAAATAGTGTTAATTCTTCATCTGACATCTTGTCATATTTATTGAAATTCATTTATCTTTGTGCTTTGAAAATACCCAATGGAAAAGATAATAGAAGAAAGCAAACAGGGCGAAAGTCTTGTTTTAGAAAATAAACCTGAGAATACTAAAAAACTCTTTATAGAAAGTTACGGCTGTGCGATGAATTTTTCGGACAGCGAAATTGTCGCATCAATATTATCTACTAACGGATACAACACCACTCAAAAACTAGAAGAAGCTGATCTTGTATTGGTGAACACATGCTCTATTAGAGATAAGGCTGAACAAACCATACGTAAGCGTCTTGAAAAATACAATGCCGTAAAACGAATTAATCCAAAAATGAAAGTTGGCGTTTTAGGATGTATGGCAGAACGTTTAAAAAGTCAATTTTTAGAAGACGAAAAAATTGTAGACTTGGTAGTTGGTCCTGATGCATACAAAGACTTACCAAACTTACTAAATGAAGTTGAAGAAGGTCGTGACGCTATCAATGTTATTCTTTCTAAAGAAGAAACTTATGGCGACATTGCTCCCGTTCGATTAATGAGCAATGGAGTCACTGCTTTAGTTTCTATAACACGTGGTTGTGACAATATGTGTACGTTTTGTGTTGTTCCATTTACCCGAGGTCGAGAAAGAAGTCGTGAACCTCAAAGTATAATGAATGAGATTCAAGAATTACAAAACAACGGATATAAAGAAGTTACTCTTTTAGGACAAAACGTAGACAGTTATTTATGGTACGGTGGAGGATTGAAAAAAGATTTTGTCAATGCTTCTGAAATGCAAAAAGCAACAGCTGTAGATTTTGACCAATTACTCGAAATGGTGGCTGTAGGGTTTCCAAAAATGAGAATTCGTTTTTCGACTTCCAATCCGCAAGACATGCACGAAAGCATTTTGCACGTAATAGCAAAATACCCAAATATTTGTAAACATATCCATTTACCTGTTCAATCTGGAAGCAACCGAATTCTAAAAGAAATGAATCGTTTGCATACTCGTGAAGAATACATGTCATTGATTGATAAAATCAATGCAATTATTCCAAATTGTGCTATTTCACAGGATATGATTGCGGGATTCCCTACAGAAACTGAGCAAGACCATCAAGATACATTGAAGCTGATGGACTATGTTAAATATAGTTTTGGGTATATGTACAGCTACTCTGAACGCCCAGGGACTTTAGCAGGAAGAAAAATGGAAGATGATGTTCCGGAAGAAACAAAAGCAAGAAGATTACAAGAAATTGTAGATTTACAACAAGCCCACGCTCGATATAGAACAGAACAATACATCGGTCAAACTGTAGAAGTCTTAGTTGAAAAAGTGTCTAAAAAATCGCCTAACGAATTCTCAGGAAGAAATTCACAAAGCATCACTGTTGTTTTTCCTAAGGAAAACTATAAAATTGGTGATTTTGTTAATGTACTAGTAGAACGAACAACTGGTGCGACTCTTATCGGCAAAGCAATTGGGCTAAGCGAGATGAATTAAGAAAAAGTTTAATAGTTTAAAATGGTTTAAAGTCCGTCCCCAAAACAACTTCAAACCATTAAACACTTAAACCTTTAAACAAAACAATATGGAAACAGTTCAAGCAATAAAACAACGATTTGAAATTATTGGGAATGACCCCAAACTCAATCGCGCCATTGAAAAAGCCATTCAAGTGGCTCCAACAGATATTTCGGTGCTGGTTTCTGGCGAAAGCGGTGTGGGTAAAGAAAACATTCCTAGAATAATTCATTCTCTTTCCCATAGAAAACACGGCAAATACATTGCTGTAAACTGTGGCGCCATCCCTGAAGGAACTATTGATAGCGAACTTTTTGGTCACGAGAAAGGCGCTTTTACTGGAGCAACGAATACTCGAGAAGGCTATTTTGAAGTTGCCGATGGCGGAACCATATTTCTAGATGAAGTGGGAGAACTTCCTCTTACTACTCAAGTTCGTTTACTACGTATTCTTGAAAATGGTGAATTTCTAAAAGTGGGTTCGTCTCAAGTACAAAAAACAAACGTTCGAATTGTGGCAGCTACCAATGTTAATCTTTTTGATGCCATTGAAAAAGGAAAATTCAGAGAAGATTTATACTATCGTTTAAGTACGGTAGACATTACGTTGCCACCTCTTCGCGATCGTAAAGACGACATTCATTTATTGTTTAGAAAATTTGCTGCCGATTTTGCTCATAAATATAAAATGCCTCCATTAAAGCTAGACGATAACGCCATTCATGTTTTACAAAAATTCCGTTGGAGTGGAAATATCAGGCAGCTAAGAAACGTTGCAGAGCAAATTTCCGTTTTAGAAACCAATCGCGATATTAGTGCGGCTACTTTGCAATCGTATCTCCCAATGGAAAGTAGCAATTTACCTTCTGTAATTAAAGACAAGAAAAGCGAAAGCGATTTTAATACCGAAAGAGAAATTTTATACAAAGTGCTTTTTGATATGAAAAGTGACTTGCACGATTTAAAAAAACTGACGTTGGAATTAATGCAAAACGGAAGTTCAAAAGTGCAAGAAACCAATCAAAACCTAATTCAAAAGTTATATGGTTCAAAATCAGATAGCGAAATTGAATTTGAAGAAGAGCCAAGAACAGCAGTAATTACCACTCAAAATATTGATAACAATTATCAAGAACCTGAGGAAAATTATCTTTTTGCCGAAACGATTGAAGAGGAAGAAATCCTCAAACTAGAACAAAAAGAAATTGAGTTGATTAAAAAGTCGTTAGAAAAAAACAAAGGAAAACGAAAAGCTGCTGCCGATGAATTGGGAATTTCAGAACGTACTTTGTATCGAAAAATCAAACAATTCGATTTATAAAAATGAATACAATTCCAAATTACTATATTTGAATAAATTTGGAACTAAGAACTTAAAATGGTGTTCCTTTCACCACAACTTTATGAGAAAATTATTTTTTTTATTTGCAATCATTTGCCTTTTCATACTGAATAGCTGTGGCGTATACAACTTTACTGGTTCTGGTAAAATTGATGCTAAAACATTTCAGGTGAATTTTTTCCAAAACAATGCCGAATTGATTGAACCAGGAATAGACAGAACTTTCACCTTACAATTACAAGATTTAATTCAGAATCAAACCAATTTAAACTTAGTAAAAAATGGAGGTGATTTGGTATACGAAGGAGAAATTACCGATTATAGAATCAGCCCAATGACAGCAACGGCCGATCAGCGTGCCGCACAAAACCGTTTAAAAATCAGAATTAATGTCCGTTTCACTAATAAAAACAAAGAAACCGATAACTTTGAAAAATCATTTGAGTTTTTCTATGATTATCCTGCCGATCAACAGTTAACAGGTTCGACATTGAGCGCTGGTCTAAAAGAAATTTTTGATAGAATTTCGCAAGACATTTTTAATGAATCACTGGCAAAGTGGTAATCCAATTAATCCTATCTTGACTATAAAATGAACGTTACTGATTATACCTTTTTAATAAACAAACCCGACACTATTAATAGTGCCTATACGGATGCACTTGGCAATATTCTGAATGAATTTCCATACTTTCAAAGCGCAAGAGCTTTACGTCTAAAAGGTCTTTTCAACCAAAATAGTTTCAAATACAATTATGCCTTAAAGGTCACAGCTGCGCATACCACAGACCGTTCGATACTATTTGATTTCATCACCTCAGAGCATTTTGACACTCTTCAAAATGACTTATACGACAAAAAAAATCTCGAGCTTATGAATATGGAAGTGGTAGATAGTGAAATCGTACATCCAAAAACTATTTTGGAACAGCAACAAAAAGCACTAGAATTATCTATCCTCACGTCTATAAAAGAAGCGACTAATAATAACGATACTATTTCCGAAAACAAATCGGAATCGGTTATTGAACTCGGCAAACCCATTGACTTCACTCCAAATGAAAAGCACTCCTTTCAGGAATGGTTACAATTATCGAGAACACAGCCTATCGACCGAAGTATAGAGAACAATTCAAAAACCTTCGAAGATAGTATGGAAGAAGAAAGAAAGAAAAAAGCAGCATTGATTGATAAGTTCATAGAAACCAATCCTAAAATTGCGCCAATCAAGCCTGGTACTGCTCCAGCTCCGCAATTTGAACTCAATTCTTCAGACAATACCCACTTAATGACAGAGACTTTAGCAAGAGTTTACTTGGAACAAAAAAAATATCAAAAAGCGATACAAGCTTATGAAATATTAATTTTGAAATATCCAGAAAAAAGTAGTTTCTTTGCAGACCATATATCAGAAATAAGGAATTTACAAAATAACAATAATTAAACAATGAGCACATTTTCAATTTTTTTAGTTTTAATAACTATAGTTTGTTTTTTACTAATCGTAGTAATTATGGTTCAAAACCCTAAAGGTGGAGGATTATCATCATCAATAGGAGGATCACAAATGTTGGGTGGTGTTCAAAAAACGACTGACTTTTTAGACAAAAGTACTTGGACATTAGCTACTATCTTGATTGCTTTAATTTTGCTTTCTAGCTTAAGTTTTTCAGGTTCTATGAGTGATACAGATTCTAAAATCATCGAAAAAACTGAAACTGCTGCTCCACAAACAGCTCCAGTACAAAATGCACCTGCAACACCTGCTGCACCTGCTACAAAATAATAGAAACATCTATATTATAAAAATGCCAGCCTGTCAAAGCTGGCATTTTTTTTAGGAAAAATTGTCAGTTTATAAGGGTTGGCACAATTTCTGAAATTCAAGAATCGATTAAAAATTAATTCAAAATAAAAAATAAAAACCATGGCATTAAACATTAAACCCCTATCGGATAGAGTTCTTATCGAACCTGTTGCCGCTGAAACAAAAACAGCTTCAGGGATTTTTATTCCTGATACCGCAAAAGAAAAACCTCAAAAAGGAACTGTAATTGCTGTTGGTAATGGAACCAAAGACCACGCAATGACAGTAAAAGTAGGCGATACCGTACTTTATGGTAAATATGCGGGTACAGAATTAAAATTAGAAGGAACCGATTATTTGATTATGCGCGAGGATGATATTCTTGCAATTATCTAAAAAATTAAACAGTACGGACAAGTCGCGACTTGTCCCTTCAATTTATTAATTATTCTAAAAAAATAAAAAAATGGCAAAAGATATTAAATTTGATATTGAAGCACGTGACGGTTTAAAACGTGGGGTAGACGCATTAGCTAATGCAGTAAAAGTAACACTTGGCCCAAAAGGACGTAATGTTATTATTGGAAAAGCTTTTGGAGGACCAAATGTAACGAAAGACGGTGTAACGGTAGCTAAAGAAATCGAATTGAAAGACCCATTAGAAAATATGGGAGCTCAAATGGTAAAAGAAGTAGCTTCAAAAACCAACGACTTAGCGGGTGATGGTACTACTACAGCAACTGTTTTAGCACAAGCCATCGTAAAAGAAGGTTTAAAAAACGTAGCCGCTGGAGCCAATCCAATGGATTTAAAAAGAGGTATCGATAAAGCTGTTGAAGCTATCGTTGCCGACTTAGCAAAACAAGCTAAAGTAGTAGGAAGCGATTCTGAGAAAATCAAACAAATTGCTTCTATTTCTGCTAACAATGACGAAGTTATTGGTGAATTAATCGCTACTGCTTTCGCAAAAGTTGGAAAAGAAGGTGTAATCACTGTTGAGGAAGCCAAAGGAACCGAAACCTTCGTAGATGTAGTAGAAGGAATGCAATTCGACAGAGGTTATTTATCTCCTTACTTCGTAACGAATCCAGAGAAAATGGAAGCTGAATTAGAGAATCCATTCATCCTTTTATACGACAAAAAAGTTTCTTCATTAAAAGAATTATTGCCAGTTTTAGAGCCTGTAGCACAATCAGGAAAACCATTATTAATTATTGCAGAAGATGTTGATGGCGAAGCTTTATCAACATTGGTAGTAAACAAATTACGTGGTGCCTTGAAAATTGCTGCTGTAAAAGCACCTGGTTTTGGCGATAGAAGAAAAGCAATGTTAGAAGACATCGCTATCTTAACAGGAGGAACTGTAATCTCTGAAGAAAGAGGCTATACGCTAGAAAACACTACTATCGATATGTTAGGAACTGCTAACAGAGTAACTATCGACAAAGACAACACTACAATTGTAAATGGTGCTGGAGATACGGAATTGATCAAAAACCGTGTGAACCAAATCAAAGGTCAAATGGAAACTACGACTTCTGATTATGACAAAGAAAAATTACAAGAACGTTTGGCTAAACTAGCTGGCGGTGTTGCTGTTCTTTATGTAGGTGCTGCTTCTGAAGTAGAAATGAAAGAGAAAAAAGACAGAGTTGACGATGCTTTACACGCTACTCGTGCCGCTGTAGAAGAAGGTATTGTTGCTGGTGGTGGTGTAGCTTTATTAAGAGCAAAAACGGTTCTAAGCACACTAAAAGCAGACAACGCTGATGAAGCTACTGGTATCCAAATCGTTTCTCGCGCAGTAGAAGCTCCATTGAGAACTATTGTAGAAAACGCTGGATTAGAAGGTTCTGTTGTAGTAGCAAAAGTAGCTGAAGCAACTGGAGATTTTGGTTACAATGCCAAAACTGATGAATATACTGATATGCTAAAAGCAGGTATTATCGATCCTAAAAAAGTAACTCGTGTAGCTTTAGAAAACGCAGCTTCTGTTTCTGGAATGATTTTAACTACAGAATGTGCTTTGATTGATATTAAAGAAGAAAATGCCGGAGGCGGAATGCCAATGGGAGGTGGAATGCCAGGAATGATGTAATAAGCATTAAAATTCCAATGCAAATATTCCAAACTCCAAATTTGGAAACCATAAAAAAATCCGAAGTTTCAAAGCTTCGGATTTTTTGTTTGTATAAATCAATTAAGGACTAATCTTTACTATGGACTAAATTATTCTGGTCGCTTTTTCAACATTTTCATAAATACTGGAAAAGTAGAAACCAAAATAATTCCAATCACAATATATTCAATGTGTTTTTTCAAGTCGATACCGTATTCAAGAAAGATGCCATACAAATAATGCCCAGCAAAAATCAAAAGAAACGCCCACATAAACGAACTTAAAATATTGAAGAACATAAATTTCTTTTTATCCATAGAAACAATACCTGCCACTATAGGCGCAAACGTTCTAAAAATAGGCAAGAATCTAGCATAAATAATAGCTTTTCCTCCATACTTTTCGAAGAAATCTTTCGATTGCAATAAATACTTTTTCTTAAACCAAAATGTATCTTCCTTTTTGAATAAATAATACCCACTTTTGGCACCAAACCAGTAGCCTACCATATTCCCTAATACTCCAGCAATAGCAACCATAAAAGACAAGAACGTTACGTTGATAAAATCACTTTCAACCACGAAAAGATTTTCAACTAAACTACGACTGTAAATTCCTGAAAGAAAAAGCAAACTATCACCTGGAAGAAAAAAACCTGCGAAAAGTCCTGTTTCGGCAAAAACAATAAACAGAACTACATATAACCCAATTTGAACGCCACCGATACTTAATGTGATATAAAACTCAGGATTTAATAATTGGGTCCATTCAAAATTATTCATATTCGGGCTTAAATTTGGATTTATTAGTTGGTGAAAATAGGCATTTTTTAACAAAGGCACAAAACAAACCCCTATTTTAAAGTTTTATTAACGATTTAAAAAAACACCCAAAACGATTGTCTTGGGTGTTCTAAAAAATTATTCTTTTCTCTCGTACAAACAACATGAATGCAACTTGTCGTAATCTTCTTTGGTTGCTTTTACCTCATCAGTATCATGACCCACTTTTGCAATTGCCTTTTTAACATCAAGAAGGGAACATTTTTCTTCATTGAGAATTAAAGATAATTGATGCGAAGGAATATCCCAAGTAGCTGACTTCACCCCTTCTACAGAAAGAGCAGCCTTTTGAATACGTTTTTGACACAGCCCACAATTCCCGTTTACCTCGGTTACATGTTTAGCATTTTTATTCTTTTTTTCTTGTGCTTGAGCAACAAAACCTACTAAAGCAACTAATACAACTAAAACTATTTTTTTCATGATTTCTATTTATTTAAAGTTTATTTTATTTTAAAACGTAGTCCTGCATAATACATTTGGCCAAAGATTGGCGCATATACAATTGAGGCATCAAAAGTAGGTCCAAATGGAGTTTCCGCTCCAAGTATGGCTTTGCTTTGCTTGTAATTACCAATGTTTTCTCCTCCCACATATATTTCAAAATTAGAAGAAAACACATGGGTAACTTGAGCATTAATCAAGTTATAAGAAGGCGAAAACTCAGGCAAACGATCTTGAGCAGGATTCGAGGCTGTTACTGGCAATTGCTGTTTGCCTAACCAATTATAAGTCGCATCAAAACGCCATTGGCTTCCAGATTCACTTCGTCCTGTTTCGTATTCTAAATTCCCAAAAAAACGATGCTTCGCTTGCAATGGTCTTTGGTAAACACCTGACAAATATTGCGTTTGAATGTCATAATACTTATAAGCAGAACGCAAACTAAAACGATTCGCTAGCTCATAATTGAATTCGATTTGCAAACTAGTAGCATAGGATTTCCCTTTTAGATTATAAAACAAAACCTGTTGTGGCGATTGCATTACATCCACAACCGCTTGATTTTGAAAATCGGTTCTGTAAAGATCAAATCCCGCATCACCGTTTCGGCCAAACAATTGAAATTTTTGATTAAAACTCAAACCATAATTCCAAGCAATTTCTGGATTCAAACCATAGATTTTTCCATCGGTATCCAAAATAGAAAAGGTTCTAGAACTAGCAAACAACGATTGATTTTCAGCAAAAATATTCGCCGCACGTTTTCCTCTTCCTGCCGAAAAACGAAGCACCGATTTCTCCCAAGGATTATAACGAAGATGCAAACGAGGCGTTACAAAAGTCCCCAATCGATTGTGATTATCGACTCTTCCGCCCAAAACCAAACTAAAATTATCGTCGTTATCATACGTATATTCAAAAAAAGCACCTACCGAATTATCTACTCTTCCATAATCTGTCAACCCCACAAACTCATTGTAATTATCGTACGCAAAGTTGATTCCTGTTGCAAACTTATGTTTGGTGTTGTTAATGATAGAGTTGAAAATCAAATTCGAATAAAAGCTACTTTGCTTAATATCGTACACATTCAATCCATAATAGGAATTTTGATTGTGTAACGTAAAAGCATTTTGAAAACCTATACTTTGAAACGGCATATCTTTGAAGACATAGCCAACTTTCGTAGCCAAATCCAATCGCTGTGTATTGATTTCAGAACCCCAACGATTAGTGGCACCTCGGTCTCTATCTGGATCAAAATCAACCTCGCCCGATTGTTTTTTATCATTCATATACCTGAAATTGATAAAACTCACAAGACCTTTTTCGGCATCATAATATTGGTAGCGATTCATCACATTGATTTGCTTTGCCAACGGATTATCCATAAAACCATCGTTATTCTGATCCATTTTAGACACACGAGTGTTACCGTGTACAAACAAACTACTACTCCATTTTTGAGACAATTGTGTGTTAAAATGCGTGTTCAACTCAAATCGAGAATCGGTAGAACCGTAGGCATTCAAAAAGAAAGGAATATCGTTGATCGGCTTGATCAATTCGGTGTTTATTTGACCCGAAATGCTCTCGTACCCATTCACCACACTTCCCGCGCCTTTGGTAATTTGAATACTTTCAACCCACGTTCCCGGTGTAAACGACAGTCCATAGGCTTGTGAGGCACCACGAACAGAAGGCACATTTTCCTCAGTAATCATCAGGTACGGACTCGTCAAACCTAACATTTTGATTTGCTTCGTGCCCGTCAAAGCATCCGAAAAATTCACATCGATAGAAGGATTGGTCTCGAAACTTTCGGCCAAATTACAACAAGCTGCTTTAAGCAACTCTTTGCTGGTTACCAAGGTAGTGTTGGTGGTAACCGTGAAGGATTTTTGCAATCCTTTTCGCTTTTTGGTCACCTTTACTTCGTCTAGATTTTCTTGTGAAAAAACCGGAAACGCCAGTAAAATGGTGGCTAAAAGCACTATTTTTTTATACATTGTTTAATCTGATTTATGCCGTCGTTCCAACATATTTTGGGCGTAACCCCATTTAGTCAAGGGGGCAATAAAAGTAACGTGCTATTCGCCCCCTTGCTTAAATGCGGTCGGGCTATACGCGCTACTTCGGTAGCCAGCTGCTATCCCTTACGCAAACCTGTGCACAAGGAAAAATAGGTTCAAACGACAACTGTTTATAAAATTTTCAAAAAAATTAAATAAACAAAAATCAGGCGTAGAAAATGTATTGATGGTATAATTGGTAGAGCGGAGGCGCATTGATAGCGACATAAAAATCGTTGACTACCGCTTTTTGAAAATGAAGTGTTCTAGCAAAAACTGGAACATGTTGCACAGGCACTAAGAAAGGAGCCGAAATGTCAAACAGTACAATTTTTACAGTCGCATTATCCGACTTTTTTTCAAAATGCACCACTTTATCTTTACAGCAAGAATCTTTTTCGACAACTGCTGTTTTCTCACAACAACCATCAGGCTCTGTCAAAGATAAAAGTTCAGAATGCAAACTTATCGCAGCAATGGAGTCGCCACAATAATGCACATTAAAAGCCATTCCTATATTGGAAACCAATAATAGGAGTGCCAAAAATAAACTAGTGCTCTTCTTTACATTCATACTGCGAAATTAATCATTGGATTGTTGTAACAATTAAAATATTTGTTAAAATTAACCCGTTGGGTGAAATTATTTTTTACCACATAGAATCATAGAATTTGTAGTTTTTTTAAGAGAAATAAATAGACGTTTTACTATTCACATAGCTCATCTATGTGAGAAATAGTGCTATTTCTGTTTTTTTCTATGTTGATTTGCTATTAATCTATGGCTCTATGTGGTTTAGTTTTTATTTTATTAGAATTTCACCCAACGGGTTAAAATTACAAATCAAACGTTTGTCCCATCATTGGAACTACACATTCAAAGCCATAAAGTTCTTGTATCTTAATGCGCAATTCATCAGCCGCTTGATTCTCACCGTGTACCAAAAACACTTTCTTAGGTTTGTTTTCTAAAGCCGATAGCCAATGCAATAAATCTTTCTGATCACCGTGAGCAGACAAGCCTTCAATCTCTACAATATTGGCTTTGACCTCATAATATTTACCGCGAATTTTGATATCCTGAGCGCCTTCTAATAATTTTCTACCTCGAGTTCCTTCCGCCTGATATCCGATAATAATTACTGTTGTTTCTGGCAAACCAATATAGCGTTCTAAATAACTCAAGACTCTTCCTCCTGTTATCATTCCACTCGCAGCAATAACTACTTTTGGCTGTTTGTTATAAATTATCTCAATCGTTTCTTTATAATCAGAAACCATTGTAAACATTTTACACATTTCAACATACTGTTCTTGTGTTAATTTGTGCCATTTTCTATTGTTTTCAAAAAGGTCAAGCATACTAATCCCCATTGGGGTATCAATAACATAGGGAATCGAAGGAATTCGTCCTTCTTCTTTCAATTGCCACAATAAAAACATCACACTCTGAGCTCTTTCGACTGCAAAACTGGGCAAAATTACCGTTCCGCCTTTGGCAATAGCGTTGTTGATGTACATTTCCAACTCTGTTTTGGGGTCGGTGTCGGGGTGCAATCTGTTTCCATACGTACTTTCTAAAAACAAATAATCGCCTCGAGTTGGTAAGGTAGGTGGAAATAGCAACACATCATTGTCGCGTCCAATATCTCCCGAGAAAACCAAATATTGATTTTCTAAATGCAATTCGATACTACAAGCACCTAGGATATGTCCTGCATTACTGAAAACAGCTTGAATTTCGGCATCCAAAGGAATAACTGTTTTGGACTGAATCACTCTAAAATGGGAAAACACTTGTTCGGCTTGAGCCACAGTATAAAGTGGTTCAGCGATTTGATGTTTCGAATACTGGCCTTCATTCGCTTTATTGGCTTCTTCTTCTTGAATTTTGGCGCTATCTAGTAAAATTAATTTGGCGATAGCTGCAGTAGGACTCGTACAATAAATTTTTCCCTTAAAACCTTGATTGACCAACCTTGGCAACCAGCCACAATGGTCTAAATGACCGTGAGTCAGCAAAACAAAATCAATGGTAGCAGGCAAAACAGGCAAAGGCTCCCAATTCAATTCTCGCAAGGGCTTAATCCCTTGAAACTGTCCACAATCAATCAAAATCCGAATTCCGTTACTTTCTACGAGGGTTTTCGAACCGGTAACAGTTCCTGCCCCTCCAATACATGTAATTTTCATGAGGAATGTTTTTTAAATTAAATGCTAACTACCACACAATTCTCTTGCTTCTTTGAGTACATTTTGTATCCTATTTGGACTCAAACCAATTGTATTCAAAACCGACGATTGAACCAAAATATCCTTAACCAACAACAACTCTTCTTGTAATAAATGTTCCTTTTCGGCCAGAGACAAAGTAGTCAAACAGGTAATCGGATATAATTTATTCTGGTCCGTTTTGGACTTCAAACAATTATTTTCGGGATAATTCCAACTCAAAAGTTGCAATCCTGAACAATTAGCAAAAGTGATAGCATCTGCCGTAAATCGATTATTCGTTACTATCCAACACGAAGTCAGAGGACTTTTGGAATCAAAAAAAGAATGCGATTTTGTTTTTAAATCATTGAATCTTGACAAAATGTACATCGGTACTTTTACATCCGAAGCCACTTCTCTACCCGCGTGAAACTTGCATTCAACCATCCCCATTTCAGAGTCTTTTTGAATCAAAACATCAATCTCGTGCGTAACACATTTTCCTTGTAAAACTAAATTGGTTTTCGTTTTATAGCCTTCTGATTCAAAAAGTCTCGCAATATATTTTTCAAAATAAAAACCTGCAGGACCTAACATTCGTATGGCTTCACGCAAGTTGTAACGCGCCGCATGTGCATTTGAATTTTTCTTTAGCAACGCAAAAGCCATCTTGTAAATTTGCTTGGTCGCCATCCCATCAAAAAGTTGCGCACTTATGGTCGAAATGATATGTTGGGCTTGCTCAGGATTGGCTCCTGCTTTTAGTAGTGATTTCAATAACTTATTGGAATTAAAATCAACCGTATCCCCTGAATATTTGACAACTTTCATCACACTTTAGTTTACATATTCTATATACAGAAATCCAACTAAAGGTACGTATAAATTAGCTATTTAAGGCGCTTTTGATAATAAAATCCGGGGATGAAGAGCAGGATAAAAATAGGTTGAATCAAAAACCTTCGCACATAAAAAAGAAGCAAATAATTTTGATTCTGAAAAGAAAGAAGACAAAACAAGGCAAGTATTAGCAGCACAAAAAAAACTACAAATAACATTCCCGAAAACTGTAGCATATCCTTATCTTCAAAAATAACATATAGTAATGCTAGAGAAAGTAGAGAATTCAATCCAAATCTCAAAAGCAAACCTAAAAACAAACAAAAGGAATCGTACTTTGGCAGAGGCGAATTAGCATAATCACCTTTAAAAAAACTTAAAAAAGGGTCATAAAACAGTTGCGTCTCAAATTCACGGATTAGCGCAAAAAGAAAAACCAACAACAACCCAAGAACAATCTTTCCTTTATTTTGAAGTAGATTTTGTAGCATATATAGAAAAGTAATTGACCCAGAAAAACCAAAGAATAAAAACAACCCCATAAATAAACAGAGGAAAAATAACGCCGTGCAAAAGGTGCTCATAGGCCGGAAAACGATACAAAAGAAGGCTCAAAACCGCAATTCTAATCACGTTGAGTATATAAATCAAAACACAACCACTAAGTAAAAAAAACAAAGTAGTCCTAACCCTTCCTGCAAAAGCAATCACAAAAGAAACAAAAAGTATCATAACACTTATAGCATTGCATCCTTCAATTACGGCAGCCACTTCTTTCTGATGCATCAAGATACTGATTTTGGTATTTTTATGATAAACTACAGCCGAATTGGAATCGAATACTTGCAAGACTTTTTCAACGTGACTAGCCACAAGCTTGGTTATGCCATCCAATTGATTATTTTCATATCCTGACAAATACCACTGATATAAAAAAGTAAGCAAGATATACGAAAATAAAAACGCCCCAATGAATTTCAAAAAAGGCTTGTAAAGTGTCCAATAGTTTTTCAAAATTGATTTTTTTTTCAAATTTATGTAATTTATAAGACTAGCATTAAATACTTTTGTATAAAAACAATTATAAAATGACATTTCAAGAATTACAACCAAAGGTAATTGCCATTACAAGTAGCGCCACTAGTACTAGAGACGAGAAATTATTGACCATTTGCCAACTTTTGAACGAATCGATTGAATACTACAATTGGGTAGGATTTTACTTCGCCAACCACGATACCAAAACCTTACACTTAGGGCCTTATGTAGGAGCTGAAACAGACCACACAGTTATTCCTTTCGGAAAAGGAATTTGCGGACAAGTAGCTGAATCGAATGCGAACTTTGTAGTTCCTGATGTGTCTGCACAAGACAACTATATTGCGTGCAGCTTTACCGTAAAATCAGAAATTGTAGTGCCGCTATTTGTAAACGGGGTAAACATTGGTCAAATAGATATTGACAGTCACGTTATCGACCCTTTCACTGAAGCTGACGAACGATTCTTGGAGTTTGTGAATGACGAGATTGCGAAACTTTTTTAAATCATTTTTTATGAGTATAAAAAACTGTTTTATCTTATTTTTTCTATTAGTTTCCTCAAAGATTTATTCTCAAAACAGCACCAAGAAATTATTTCACATCGATAAATATCTAGTAACATCCAACGAAAAAAATTTTGAATACATTAAAGAAATCGAAGATTATGACTCCGATAAAAAAAAATATCCAATAAAGATATACTACAAATCAGGCAAAATATATCTAATAGGAACTACTTTAAATAAGGACAAAGTTATCCTAGACGGTAATTGCTTATATTACTATGAAAATGGTAAAAGGAAACGACTAGCTAATTACGAAAACAACATCCTTATCAACAAACAGTATTATTATCATGAAAATGGAGTTCTCAAATTAGAATCAGAATTCGAAGTAAGCAAAAACAAAAAAGAGTCTACCCTGAAAATTCTTAACTATTTTGATGAAAATAATGTGCAAAAAGTAACCAATGGCGAGG
>ERZ724524.252-NODE-252-length-34746-cov-7.885302_pt1 | contig 34746 bp, 25 predicted proteins | sample MGYA00376057_ERZ724524 | MGnify/ENA primary metagenome ERZ724524 (study PRJEB28724, sample SAMN07190888) | wastewater metagenome | isolation source: influent of sewage treatment plant in Hong Hong | place: USA: Christiansburg, Virginia | collected 2016-03-01 ...
TCTATCTTCTACTAAGTCTTCCCTTCCATTTATTGGATTCTATCAATCCAAATATTTTAAATGATATTTCGACGAATGTATGGCTGAACGTGGCATTCTTCATCATCTTCATGTTTTTTGCATTCTCCTTTTTTGGATATTACGATATTTCTTTGCCAAGTAGCTTTTCCAACAAAGTAGCATCTGCTGAAGGCATAGGTGGATTTTTAGGTATATTCTTCATGGCATTGACACTGGCTCTCGTGTCATTCTCTTGTACAGGTCCTATTCTTGGGTCTTTGCTTGCAGGAGCTCTGAGTTCGGATGGTGGCGCCTGGCAGCTGACAGCAGGAATGGGTGGCTTTGGATTAGCCCTGGCTTTACCTTTCGCTCTATTTGCGGCGTTCCCGGGTTGGATGAATTCTATGCCTAAATCTGGTGGATGGTTGACGACAGTGAAAGTAGTGCTAGGCTTCCTTGAGCTTGCTCTCGCATTTAAATTCCTATCGAATGCAGATCTTGTAAAGCATTGGGGATTATTAAAAATAGAACCTTTCCTTATCATTTGGATCCTTGTCGCACTTGGTATGGCAGCATATTTGTTCGGTCTGATTAGATTTCCGCATGATACTAAGCTTAAAAAATTGTCTCCGGTAAGAGGAGGGCTGGCTGTTGTATCCTTAATATTTGCTATTTATCTGATGTCAGGTTTCAGGTATAATGAAGATACAAAGACCTTTACCTCACTTTCACTATTGAGCGGTTTGGCACCTCCTGTAGGGTATAGTTTCATCCATCCAAAGGATTGTCCTCAGAATCTAAATTGTTTTCATGACCTGGACGAAGGACTTGCTTATGCCAAAGCGCGTAACATGCCTGTATTCCTTGATTTTACAGGTTATGCCTGTGTGAATTGTCGTAAAATGGAAGAACATGTTTGGGTCAAAGAAGATGTTTATGCTATTCTTTCCAAAGAATATGTGGTCATCTCCCTTTATGTGGATGACAAAACAGAGCTTCCTGAAAATGAGCAGGTGACACTCACTTTTAAGACAGGCGGTCAGAAAAAGATCCGCACCAAAGGTGACAAATGGGCCTTCTTCCAGACGGACAATTTTAATAATAACTCTCAACCATGGTATGCACTTTTGACCAATACAGGTACTTTACTTAATACACCAGTTGGGTATACTCCTGAAGTGAAGGATTATGTAAACTTCCTTCAGTGTGGACTAGATGCATATAAGGCTGCAGAGGGGAAGGAGTTGATTGGGAAAGTAGAGAAATAGTATAATAGTATTGTTATGGGGTAGGGACAAGGCTTGCCCTTGTCCGTAATGAATAGAAAAACTATTTCTTTATATTAGTATTTCAGATGATCTAAGGCTTGCCCTTGTCCGTTATATATTTTTACCGTATTTTCAAAATGCCGAAGCTGCGCCGCTCGGGGCTAAAAGCATTGTAAAACATAGCGATACCCGGAATATCTGATCCTTCAAAATCGAGAAGAATTTCGCTGTTACTATACCTCTTAATTACTTCATCTATAAGTAATGAAGGTCCTGATAGTTTTTTGAATTCAGGATTAGCAAATTGGAGTAGGATAATAATCCGCTTTTCTGTTTTCACATAAAGCAAGCCGGCAAATATTTCATCTAGGTCATTTTTTGAAAGTAGTATATTGACAAGACCTTTTGAATTTAATAAGGAAAGATAGTCCTGTATGTAATTAGGACTTAGCTTTTCTGATGCAGAAAACTTGGAAAATGTGTATTCAAAGTAATATTTTAGAAAAGTCGTGATTGAGGAATCTTCACCTAAAGAGATATTGAACTCGTCTTTTTTCTTCAACACTTGCTGAAGGTTTTTTTTATAGTTGGACCTAAGTTTATCATATGGACCATTAAGCTTTAGCACAAAGTTGGTTTTATCCTGATGGAAGATCTGAGGAGCATATCCATTCATTTCATTGAATGCTAGTTTTGCCCTGATACAATGCTTGCTGATCATTTTATTTAACAATAACAAAAAAGATTCAGAGCTTTCTACATCTCCTATTACACCGAGCTGCTGTATCAAGTACGGAGTATAATACTGTTTGAAGCCACATATTTTTCTGTTGTAAGGCAATGGTAAAACCCATGTATAATCCTCACTAATGATCGCATCCCACTGCTTTCCGGCCACTTGATCCAATGACCAACTATATGCATAGGGTAGGCCTTGTCCTGATTTGTTTATCACCCCATCCCATCTGACATCATCTATATCGTCTCTGGTTAAAAAGATCATATCTTATTTTTAGTGATCCAGAATAAACCATCACGAATCGGTAGAAGCAACTTATTGACCTCCTTGTTATCATGTATTTTTTGGTTGAATGCTTTTATAGACAATGTGGTAGCATCATCGTATTTTTCTCCCAATACCTTTCCTTTCCAAAGTACATTGTCCGCTAAAATGACGCCACCTGGTCTTAATTTGGGCAGACACATATCGAAGATCGCAGCATAATCTTTCTTTGCCCCATCAATAAAAACCAGATCCAATGACTCTTCCATAGTAGGAATAATCTGTTTCGCATCACCAAAGTGAACCTTTATTTGATCTTTATATATACTCTGACCGATAAATTTATCATGGGTATCCGACAATCTTTCATCAATATCAATGGAGTGGACCAAACCTCCTTCCGCAAGTCCTTCTGCAAAACAAAGGGCTGAATAACCGGTATATGTACCAACCTCCAGAACGATCTTCGGTCGCAACATCCTGCTGATCATTGCTAGAAGTCTTCCTTGAAAAGCACCTGATATCATGGTAGCTCCATGGTGGTGCTGATGAGTATATTCGTCTAATTCTGTCAGTATTTGAGGGACCTCATCACTAATTGATCGGCAATATTCTTCTATTTGTTCAGGATCCCAGCCCATACAATTTCTTCTTTTTATAATTCTTAGAAAGAGGGTAGAGAAATACTGCAGCTAACAATATCGACATACCAAGATAAAAACCGCTATTAAGCTCTTTGTCTTCATGGAGGATTATGATGGCTAATATAACTCCATACACAGGTTCCAAATTGATAGATAGATTCACAATAAATGGGGTAAGTGCCTTCAAGGCTATGGCAGTAAAAACAAATGCCATTGCAGTGCAAACCACAGATAGCACAATCAGATATATCCAGTCATTTCCTGTTGGGACAAATATTTCCAGCCAACCCAATCCTTTGAATAATGGCAGCATCAAAGTTATGATGATGAGACCGAAAGCAAGTTGGACGAAAGAAAGCATTTTGACAGGCAAGTTGTCTACCAGTTTTTTTGAAAGCACTGTGTATATACTTGAAAGTAATGCAGCGAGAATTCCTACCCAGACACCAGCCTTCATATCCATCGCCGTATTGTTAAATATAAGTGCCATACCGGGGATGATGAGCAAGGCTACCACCATTTGCTGTATTTGAAACTTACTTTTGTTAATAAGTGGATCTAAGATCGATGTAAAAAAAGGCATTACTGACAATACAACTACTGCAATGGATGCATTGGCGATCTTGATTGAAGTATAGAAACATACCCAATGCAAGGCAATGATGACACCAGTCAATGCCATCATAGGCCAATAAGAACGATATTTAATTATCTCAGAAAGTCTCGGTCTGAAGAAAAACATTAACGCAACCAGCGTCATTATTAGCCTCCACCATACCAACGCCATCGGGCTGATATGTATCAGTGCTCCTAGGATAGCAGTAAAGCCATATGCCAGGACAGCTATATGGAGATAAATATATGCAGCTAAAGGAGTTGTTTTTTTATTCATTATTGGGGGTGAAATTAAGCAATATTAAGTTATTAAAAAATGCGGCTTTTGGTCAAGGATATTAATCCTAGATGCGCCCCAAGAATTTTGAAGTCTTAGTTTGAAATTTACCAGACAATCATTTCATTTTCTGAATACCAGATCAAATCTATAAAAATCACATAAGTTAATGACGTGCAGAAATAAGTTAAAAATTAATAATTTTGATGCGAAATGATTTATCTTTGCATTTTGGAAATCGATCTTCTGATAAGTGTCATTTATTCTTTTAATCGAAATTCCAAAATGAACAATATTATCCTATTAATACGACTTATATGAGTACTTTTAGTTTTTCTTCTTACGAATCTGAGGAAGTTTTATTAGATGAAACTACTACTATTGATCAGCAGGAATTGATAGTATATAATGATGATCACAATACTTTTGAATGGGTGATCAACTGTTTTGTTGATGTTTTACGTCACACACAGGAGCAAGCAGAGCAACTTTCCTATATGATCCATTTTACTGGAAAAGCATCGGTCAAGATCGGCTCTTATATTATGCTAAAGCCTTTTAAAGAAGCACTTACTGACAAAGGACTTTCTGTAGTCATCTCATAAAACACCTAATTGTCGCCTCTGGATAATTATAAATTTCATTTTACAGATCAATCTTTTCAACATCCATCTACTGCTAATGATAGTGGCTTAGTAGGTGTTTCATTTATATTGACATTGGAAGATCTTATCTGCGCATACCGTTTCGGTATTTTTCCTGTCAATGATCCTGCAGATCCTATCGCCTGGTGGAGTCCCAATCCCAGATGGGTGTTAGATCCTGTGAAAGTCAAAGTCTCTAAATCCATGCGCAAAGTGATTCGTGATCAGCCCTGGCAGATGACTGTAGATACCTGCTTTGCAGATGTCATGCGCCTATGTGCTCAAAGTAGGAATAGAAAAAGTGGCCTGGATACTTGGATCACGGAAGAGATCATTGTTGAATATACCAAATTATTTGAGATGGGTCGCGCTCATAGCTTTGAGGTTTGGAATGGAGCAGAATTGGTTGGGGGGTTTTACGGTGTCCTGACTGGAACCATTTTCTCTGGAGAGAGCATGTTTGCACATGAATCTAATGCGAGCAAATATGCCTTTATCATTGGATGTCAATTTTTTGAACATCTTGGCTTAGAATTAGTTGATTGTCAAATGCACTCAGAACATTTGGAAAGTCTTGGTGCGTATCCTCTTGATCGGGATTTTTACCTTGACCTAATCAAGAGGAAAGGTTTTGAAAATAAGGGGTTGATGGGGAGCTGGACGGAGGTATTTCAAGGTTTTTTAGGACAAGCGTAAAATGGATACATTTAACGGAAATATTTCCATTTGAGCAGTTTGCCCGTTATTGGTTAGCCGCAATACATAAACTGAAATTGCATTTCACTAACTCAAAATCGAAATCAATCTTTGTAGCGTATGAAAAAGGTGGCGATTTTCAGCAAAACTGTTGATAGGTAGAACTATACATTAATTGACCACAAATGTGTTTAATGATCTATAAATCACCACTTATGCAGCGGGTCGTTATTATTTCTTCGTCAGTTTATATCTCAAATGTGTAGTAAAATCTGATGGAATTACTTCTACAATTTGAATATCATATTTGTCTTTGTCAATGCCGTCAAACAGTCGAATGCCACCTCCTAAAAAAACCGGTGCAATGTGAATGAAAAATTCGTCTACAAGTCCAGCGTTTAGAAATTGTTGAATTGTGTTCGCCCCACCTTGTATTCTTATGTCTTTCAGTTCTGCTGATTGTTTTGCTTTCTCCAAAGCACTTTCAATTCCGTCGTTGATGAAGTGAAAAGTTGTCGTTCCTTCTTGAACCCAAGGCTCGCGCTTTTCGTGTGTCAATACATAAACATCAGCTTTATATAGGTCATCTGGCCAACTAGCTTCGCCTTCCTCAAACATCCGTTTTCCCATAATGAATGCACCTGTTCGTTCAATTGTCTCTCTAATAAATTTTCCATCTGCTCCATCCTCTTTGCCTCCTTCAAATCCTAAGTATTCCCAGAAAGCTTTTTGATTAAACATCCACGAATGAATTTGTCCTGAAACACCACCCATAGGGTTTTTAGGACTTCTGTTATCTCCTGCGAAAAAACCGTCTAAGGATATTCCACTATCAAAAATTATTTTACTCAAATTTTTATTTTTCTTTTGTCTGTTGGTTTATACGAAACGCAAATATAAATAATACCGAGCGGAAAGTCGATTAGGCCCTAAGTTTCGGGAGTCTATTACGAATTTCCATTCTGTATAATTATTGATCCTGAAGTTTTACAATCCCCGATATCAAAGTAAAATGCGCAATCTACGCTACCTTTCCTCCTCATAACAAATCATTGAAGAATGCAATTTACATCTTATCCATCTTTAGCACTTGAAGTTTGTCCCTTACCATTATTTGAATAAAATAAACCCCTTTAGGTAAGTTGCTTTTGAATAATTTAGATGCATGTCCTTCCTGCTTCCATTCATAATGTTCCATTCTCTGTCCGAATAAGTTAATCACATCCGCGCTTACCGAAACTCCATCTTCGATACCGGATAACTTGATGTTGTAATGGTCGCTAGTGGGATTGGGATAAAGTATTGCAAACTTTTCAGATGCACCATTCTTAGTTGCAATGGTCTCATTACCCAGAGGCAATTTATTTTCAATACCTCCAGTATTAATATAAAATTCTGAAAGCCCACTCGTTTCGAATTCAATATAGTATCCATTGCCATAAGGTACTAGATCACTATTTTTGAAATTATAGAAATAATAAACAGGGTCGATCTCATTGCCGAACATTCCATCTTCTTCCGCAGAACTGATTTTTGTCACACCCAATTCATAGGCAGTGCTTGGTTTGTCATAGCCTTCCGGTGCATTCCGGCTTCTTTCACATTCTTCATCAGTGAAAAACAATCTAACTTTCAACGTGCCATTTGTCAGTGGTGATTCTGTTGAAATCTTAAAATTTCTGTCAAGATAATATTGAAGCTCGTCTTTCCTTTGTTCTGAGTCCGGATTGAAATAGACATTCACAGTTGTCTCACCTATGGCATTGTCTCCTGTGTATTTGAGAGAAGCCACCTTGTCGCCATTAATATTGAAATCTGTCCAATCATTTGTCAGAAGTTGACTTACTAAAGCATCACTGCCTTGGTATATATTCTGAGATTCATATATATGTACATCATCTATAGACAGACCCTCTGCTGTCATACTTTCGTCTGAACGCATAATAAATCTGAACTGAACACTTGATCGGTCGGCGATATCAACCAGATGAACTGGTATACTTGCCACATGCCAATAATTATATGTGCTGTCCCATTTTTCTTCCTTATTATACCAATTGGTGCCTTCCAGCATAGTTCCTAGAGTTTTCCACTCAAATCCGTCTTCGCTATATTCGACGCTGGCTCCATCATATTTGACCTCCAAATCATAGGCAAAAGAAAAAGATAACATTGGATCATTAGTGAAAGCTGATAGATCAAAACAAGGAGAAACAAGGTTTGACCGTTCGAATGCCAAATAATTATCTGTTAAGTTAGTAGTCCAGGCTTTATCACCATTAGCGGCACCTTTCAACTGATTTTTCTGAGGAAGCCCCCATTCCCAGGTGCTTCTTTGTCCATCCGAATACCAATGCCCATTGTCAGTTTCAAAGGATTCGAGATAGGGGAAATTATTAATGTAAATGTTATTAGTAAATTTATAATTGTCAAGTGTATCATTGGCTCTGTAATTGTCTGAACCTGCATTTACCCAAGCCTTCAATTCATATTTTCCAGCTAAGGAAAGATCTGTTGGAGGAAATGAGTATGTCAAAACTTCATTACCCTCAATACTTCCTACAGCAAAAGGACCCTGAATGGCGCCATTGTTGATGGTATACCATGCTTGAATATTTTCAGCTTTGTTGACATCTGTATTTTCTATATTGATGACAATTCCTTCAGTTTTACTCAATCCACACACATTCAAACCTGGATGTTGTATATTTTGAATACCGATGTCATTGTTAGCTATATGCAGCGCCATATCATCAAAAGTATATCCTCCATAACTATTGATAGCAATGGCAGGACCACTGACCTCCACGTCAAATCTGATTTGACAAGAAGAAGAAAATTGCTGACCAGCTGCATAGAGTATTTTAGTCAACGGGATACCCAATACTTTTTTATAACTACCACCATTGGCCTCATTTGCATATAAATCATAGATCTGTATCCATTCGTCCAAGTCACTTCCCCTCGCCCATACTTTACTTGCGGCACGCTTAAGTGTGTCTGCATTGTGATTGAGGTAAGAGAAATCGAATTTAATATTATCACTTCCATTATAATTAGACATATTGAGTGTAGCCATCAATTGATTGATGATGAGTGATCCATCATTTTTTCGATCAATAGTCAAAGATTTATTTCCATTTTTATTAAAATCTCTCAAAACAAATGTTCTTGCCCTTCCCTGGATATCTTCAGTCAAAAAATCAAATCGTTCGATTCCGTCCAATCCAAAAGATGTACCCTCGTAAGTTGAGGTATTTGCATTCTCAAAGTCAACTTTAAAGGTTGTATTCAAGTCATTGGTGACCAATATTGGTTCGTTAGGCAATTGTCGAATAGTCTTTGACATGGTGTTATTGTCTAAATATGGAGTGTCAATATCACCTATTATTCCTGCAGTAATATTATACGTTCCTACATTAAATACATTTATTGGATTGGCAAAATTAAATACTTCGGAACTGCCCGGGGCCAGCACACCATTAAAATCCTCAATGATATTTCCAGCACCTGCATTATAAAATAGCTTGAAATTTGAAATCTCTGAAGTTCCCAAATTGCGAACGATCACTTTCACAGTTTCATTATTTGTGAGCGCTGTTGAGGTGTTTTGCCTTCCAGTTTGAGATAAGTTGATTTGCTCTATAACGAGATCTCTCGCCCATGGACATTGATTTCCATTAGCATTTACAAATAAGGAAAGACACCTTCTACCTACTCCGCCATCTGCCAGGACGGCAGCAGCAGAGATTAACTCCTTGCCATCTGGATCTAGTCCATCAAGTATATAAGTAGTGTCTGTTGTCTCTGCCACTTCTACCATGTAGAAACCGGATTTTTTATATATTTTGTAAGCTACAGCATCAATGACAGGAGACCAGTTTAATTGGGCGTTTCCACGACATAACGGAACTACTTTAAAGTTGGTCGGAATCGGACATATTGTAAATCTGCCACTCGTATCAGACTCGAATCCTTCCTTACTGACCATCAATCTTGCCTGGCCAGTCCTTACTTGAGCCATGTCGAACCTTATGGTTCTAAGGCTGTCTTCTTTATTAGCCAACAATTCCCAATTTTGCCCATCGTCATAAGAAATATTTATGTCGAAGGGCTTACCATTATTATATGGACATTCCCATTGGAAATATTCAAATTCGCCTGGTATATACTTTTCGCCCCCAAACGGTCCATTTATTAATATTTTTTTGCTTTCGGTACGGTAGGCTAATGCATAAGATTGCTCTCCCTGAATGGATCTTCCTTTTACCCTGATCTTATAATCTCCAGCCTTTGGTTCTATCCAACTGATCTGTTCGAGATTGTTTAGGCTATCTACTCCTCTTACAGCTGGCAGTGCAGCTTGAGAAGGATTAGGGTCAAGTGTCCATGGCAAAATAGTCCCTTCCGGGCCTATCAACTCAAGATCTAAATCATTAATGAGTTGATCCACCACTAGTGCATTACCAGAAGGATCGACCCAGCATAGAGTAACTACTGCCTTGGCTGCATTCGGCGGTACATGAAAAGTTATTTCATTCAAACCGTCCTGACTTATCTTATCTAAAGTATGCTGCCCACTAAGTGCTTCTCTGGCAGCTTTTGCAATATTTACCTTACCATACCCATTTGAGAATTCAGGTCCTTCAGTCAAAAGATCGTCAGCAGTATTGGTTAGAATAGCCTTGAGGAGATCCGATTTAGGATAAGTGCCTTCATGCGTTTTTTTGTAAGCTTCCTGCATTGCCGCAATAGCACTTGTGATGCTTGGGGCTGACATTGAAGTGCCTGCGGTAGTATAATAGTTGTTGAGGTCTCCAGCACTGGTCGTATTAGTTCCTTGTGATACAATTTCTGGCTTTATTCGACCATCATCTGTAGGGCCCTGACATGAATATTCAGTCACTGGAGTACCTTCTCTTCTCCAAATAGAACCTACTGTGATACCATTTTTAGAACATTGAGGCCCAGAAAGCACCGAGTTAAATGCCAATGGCACTCCTTCGCAAATCAAAGCGCCACTATTGCCACTCGCCCATACATGAATAAGGTCAGGAAAATGAACTGTGCTTTCATCAACTTCCTGAGCAAAAAGGTCATATTCTCCCATTCTTGTGCAATCAATCGTTTTTTCTATTGTTGCATAAGAATTATTAGTAACCCGGATATTATAATCTCTATAGAATAATTCAGCATTGCTTATGATGTCAAATGCATCTGCATTTACAATGGTTGCTTTATTTAAAAAACCTCTGTGTTTGTCCTGCACATTACCCGCTCCGATCATTGTACCTGCCGTATGTGAAGCATGAGAACCTTCATTAAATCTTGTAAAATTAATAACTCTGTCATTCAGATCTTCATGGTCAAATGCACCACTATCCCCATGCCCTATGACGATCCCTTCACCATTCAGTCCCAATCCACCACTTTCTATAGAGGCATTGGCCCCCTGTACTGCTTCCAAAGACCTTTTATAAAAATTTAGAAAAGTATAATTCCTGGGGCACAATTGAATGGATTGGACTACATCTTTTTCTGTGATGGCCTCACATGTGATAAGATCTGTATCTGCTATAATGTAAGTTTTATTGTCAAAGCTCCTACTCTCTGCTACTTTTACGTTTGGAAATAATGTGGCAATTGATTCCTCATTATGAATTCCATATAAACATAACTTGACCCGCATCTTGGATTTATAGCCAGAGTCGATAACTTCACTGCCGATCTTGTATTTTCCAGGGATTTCAAATATGCTGTTGATGTGGGGCGAACTGATCAGTTTTTCAAGACATTCAGATGCTATTTGAACGACATAAGTTCGTTTGTCGAGCCGGTCCATCAAATGAATTTCACATTTTAATTCACCAGCTAAAGCACTTATAAGAGTTCGGTCAGCAATTTGAATGGTTATAATAAGATCTTTAGTGATACCTTTTGCAAGCTGGTAGCCACTCTTAGCAGGAGGGATATATGTTCCGTTTTTGAATAGAACCGGCTGATTTACCTGTCCTATTAATGGTAAAGGAAGGATAAAACATAATAGAGTATAGATCTTGTAGAACTTGCGCATCTTAATTCTTTTAAAAAATTAAATATACGCATTCAGAGAATAAAACAATATGGTCTGGTGCTACTTTAACAAAGCAATCTCTGAAATATTTCCTGAGACGACCTGATCCATTGTTACAAGGATCTCCGCATTGAGAGGAAGGTAAATATCGACTCTGGATCCGAATTTAATAAAACCCATTTCATGTCCACGTTTGACTTCATCTCCTTCTTTGAGATAATTTACGATCCTTCTAGCTAGGGCACCAGCTACTTGTCTGATCATAATATTACCTTTGTCATGCTGATAAACTACCGTAGTTCTTTCGTTTTCGGTAGAAGATTTGGGATTCCAGGCAGCAAGATATTTGCCAGGATGGTATCTACTAACGATGACTTTACCGGACACGGGATTTCTATTGACATGCACATTGATAGGCGACATGAAGATACTGACGAGCATTCTTTCATCCTTAAATATCTCACTTTCAATCACTTTTTCAATGACAACAACTTTTCCATCTGCAGGAGCGATCAGGATATTTTCATCGATATTGGGAGGCATTCTTTCCGGATTTCTGAAGAACTGTAAAACAGTGACCATCAAAAACAGAATTAAAGCATATGCGATCAGAATAAACCCTGGCAAGTACATGCTGAAAAGCCACCAGACAATAATACTGAATATAATCGAAATAAGAATGGTAGCCTTACCTTCTTTGTGTATTCTGAACATAGATTTTTATATAAATTTAGTGTAAAGGTAGATAAATGATATAATAAAGAGGAAAGAGTCGAAACGATCCAAGAATCCTCCATGGCCGGGGAGAAAAGTCCCGGTATCCTTAATATTGTAATTTCTTTTAAATTTGGACTCGATCAGATCACCAATTGTTCCTGCTACACCGATTATCAAAGCGATGAAAAGCCATTCCTTCCAATCGAACGCATTATTTAAAAGCGACATTGGATATGACATTATCATAGCAGTTAATATACCACCAAGTGTTCCTTCGACGGTTTTTTTGGGAGATACAGCTGGAAAAAGTGGTCTTTTACCAATAGCAGAACCTACGAGATAAGCCCCGGTATCATTCGCCCATATCAATGGAATTATTCCAAGTAATGGCAAATATGAGAATCCACCATCTTTAAAACCAAGTTCATAGGCAAACATACATGGGAATCCAATGTAGACTAACGCGAATAAACTATAAGAGGTCTTTTCTATAGGATTTTGTGTGGCCGAAAGCAGTTCGCTCGCCAAAATGATTAAGATCCAGCATACCAGACATGAGATCATTACTTCAGGAGCTACCTGGAGGTATTCCATTCTTATTAGAATCCCAAATACTACCGGCATAAAACAATTGAGCAGGGCTAGCCCGAATCTTAATTTATTTTTAGTATCGAATACTATTTTATAAAATTCATAACCACATAACAAACTTATTAAAAAGAATAATAATGTATACGACCATTGGGAAAGGACAAGGCTTCCTATGACGAAAAAGGTAAAAAATATCGCAGTATATAATCGTGTAGAAATATCCTTGATCATGAAAGTGCTTTATTTTTTATAAAATACTTTTGAAATAGGTGTGTGCTTAAAGCAAGGACCACCACGCTTCCGATGACCAACCAAATAGGAACATTGTAATTGTCCATTTTTTCCAACCTTGTCGCATCGTTCCTCACCGTATATTGCAATATTACTTGTACTGCATTGTTGGTAAAATGGGCTATCATTGGATAGATTATATTGCCCGACCACATCATCAGATATCCCAGAACCAGCCCTAGGATCATTCTAGGAAAAAATCCTTCAAATTGGATGTGGATAGCGCTAAATATGATGGCTGTCAACCATACGGTCACATGTTTGTGAAAAATTAATTTCTTTATGATAGTTTGTAAAAAACCCCTGAATATAAGCTCCTCACCAATAGCGGGAATTAGTGCAATTAAAAATACATTCACTAAAAGTACAAGTATGGAATCATTGTTGAGCATTAACGATACCAACTTCGCAGTCTGGTCTTCCATATTACGCAGGACGTCTGGAAGTGGAATCATTTTATTGACCTCAGAAGAAAATTGAACCAAAGGGTAAGAACACATTAATATAAAAACACCTATTAAAGCTGCATTCAAGTTGAACTTTGGAGAAAAATTAAAAAATACGTCACCTTCATGTCGCTTATAAAGTCGCATGGCTAAGAGCGCAGGTAGAATAAAAGCAAAAAGGTGCTGACTGAAAACGATGAGTCTATAAACCCATGCTACTTCGTTTGTTTTTGCTTTTGAAAGTCCTTCAAAGTTCATTACACCGATCTGCACTTTGGTTACCTGGCCTATCAGAGCAGACACACTTGCTGCGCATAAAGCACCGACCACTATAAAGGCAAGAAGAATCATCATCCATTTAAACCAAAATATTGGTTCTCTTAATGGTAAGGGACCTGTTTGTGATGTCATGATTTAGTTAAAATAAGCTAGATATCTTTTTTGATAGAAGACTTAATGCAAACTTGCAGTAAGGTATCTTCTGAAAACAAAGATAGAATATTACCTTTACCTAAGGTATTATTTTAAATGTCTCAAAAAAATCTAGCAGACAAGCCATGAGCTCAACAAAACTAAGTGTCAACGTTAACAAGATAGCCCTTATCCGTAATTCTCGTGGATCAAATTATCCTGATCTTTTGCAGATGTGTCTCGACCTGGAAGCATATGGCGCTGATGGGATCACGGTGCACCCTCGTCCTGACCAAAGGCATATTAGATATGACGATATTCCATTATTAAAGAAAAATATCAGAACTGAACTGAATATTGAAGGATATCCCTCAGATGAATTTATTCAATTGGTTATTGACAATACACCTGCGCAGGTCACCCTCGTTCCTGATCCACCGGGTGCACTCACATCTGATCATGGCTGGGATTTTGTAAAGAACAAAGATTTATTGGCAAATGCGATACCATTATTTATAAATGCAGGGATAAGAGTTTCATTATTTGTCGATGCTGATGAGGATGCTTCAAGCAGAGCCCATGATGCAGGAGCTGACAGGATCGAGCTTTACACTGGTCCATATGCGCATCAATATGCCAAGGGCGATAAGCAATCGATCCATGGACATATAGCTGCTTCTGCCAAAGCCAAGGCTTTAGGTCTCGGTGTGAATGCGGGCCATGACCTCAATCTGGATAATCTTGCATTTTACAAAAGCTCCTTATTATTATTAGATGAAGTATCCATTGGCCACGCTCTTATAGTTGATGCTATGTATTATGGATATTCAAACGCCATAGCAATGTATCTTGACAGGTTGAAAAACCCCCAACATTATCATTTTCCAAAGTAAAATTCGCTAAAACATTTTGTGATCTTTAAATGATATTTCATTTAATACTGGATTATCTATAAATTCTTTTCTCAAATTGAATTTTAAGTTTAGTATTATCAATTTTAGATTTTTTTAATCTTATGGTTAACTTATAGGATATTACTAACTATCTATTTGTCAATAGAAATAACTGATTTGTCGAGGAAAATTAATTTATTATTCCTCTATTGTTAAAAAAACATTAATATTTATTTTGGGATTACAAATTAAGTTTCCTACTTTTGGAATTCTTATAATAATTAGTTAATTAAATAATCAAAATGTTCAGGCATGAAAAAAACAATGTTTACACTATTTATGCTGGTATTTGGACTCAGTGCTGCAATGGCACAACGATCCATTTCCGGTACAGTAGTTGACGCGAAATCAGATCCACTGATTGGAGCAAGTATACTTATAAAAGGTACTTCCAGTGGAACTGTCACAGATGTCAATGGAGCCTTTCAGATGAATGTTCCGGAAGGATCAGTTCTTGTTGTATCTTATACAGGATATGTCTCTCAGAGTATTACTCTTGGTGCTTCTAATACCATGGTTATTACTTTACAAGCAGATCAGCGTCTTTTGGACGAGGTAGTAGTTACTGCCTTTGGTATAGAAAGAAAGAGGAATGACCTTTCTGTTTCTGCTCAGAAAGTAACTGGTGACGAAGTCAATCAGGTAAGAAGTAACAACTTCGTCAACGCCTTATCAGGTAAGGTAGCCGGACTTGATATCAGAACCAACAACAACATGGGTGGATCTACCAATGTTGTATTAAGAGGTACTAAATCTATCACTGGTAACAACCAGGCATTATTCGTAGTAGACGGTGTTCCTGTCTCTAACTCAACTTTAAATACTGGAAACACTACTACTGGTAGAGCTGGTTATGACTATGGATCTGCAGCAGCAGATATAAATCCGGATGACATAGACCAAATTACAGTATTGAAAGGAGCTGCGGCAGCACTTTACGGAAGTAGAGGTGCCAATGGAGTTGTCTTGATCACTACAAAAAAGGGAAGAAAAGATAGATTCTCTGTTACTGTAAATACTGGTTTGACTTTTGGTAAAATCGACAAAACGACTTTTATCACACATCAGAAAGAATACGGAGCTGGTTACGGTCAAGATTTCTATGATTATGAGCCAAATCCGGGTTTCTTATCAGGTGATCTTTTCACACCTGGAGTACAGGCGCCTTATGTTCCGTTCACAGAGGATGGTTCAATGGGAGCTAAATTTGATCCTAATCTTCAAGTATATGACTGGAAGTCATTAGATTCAAAATCTCCAAGTTTTGGAAAAACAACTGCTTGGGTAGCTGCAAAAAATGATGTTTCAGAATTTTTCGAAACAGCAGTATCAAGTAATCAGAGTGTTTCTATCGAAGGTGGTAGCAATACTGCATTGTTTAAATTGGGATATACTCGTAATGATGAGAAAGGTATGTTGCCTAATAGTAATTTAGCTAAAAATATTATCAACGTAGGTGCAACAATAGAGCCAACTGATAAATTTAAGGTTAGTACTTCATTGAACTTTACAAATCAGACTGCAACAGGTAGATATGGTTCTGGATATGATTCTAGAAACTTGAATACCATGTTCAGACAGTGGTGGCAAACAAACGTAGATATTCTTGAGCAAAAAGAGGCTTATGAAAGATTTGAACAAAACGCTACGTGGAACCCTTCAGGTGTTGAAGTAGATGCTTCTCCAATTTATTGGGATAATCCTTATTTCTCTCGTTACAAAAACTACCAAAATGACTCTAGAAATAGGTTCTTTGGTAATGTTCAAGCTCAATATAAAGTCCTTCCTTCACTTAGCATAGTGGGTAGAGTAGGTGGAGATTTAGCTTTCGACCAACAAGAAGAAAGATTGGACAAGAAGTCGGTAGATAGAGGTGCTTACAGCATTTTTAATAGAAACAATAAAGAGTTTAACTATGACCTTTATGCTAATTACAACAAAGATCTAAGTTCTGATCTTAATTTGAATGTAGCAGTAGGTACTAACATCAGAAGAAGTTACCTAAGTTCTATATTCAGTACTACAAACACTGATTTGGTTGTTGATGGATTATATTCTATTGGAAACTCTGCAGGTGTTCCTGTACCTCCGGTAGAAGTTTATCAGCCTATCGGCGTAGATGGACTTTTTGGAACAGCATCTTTTTCATTTAAAGATATGCTTTTCGTAGATGGAACAATAAGAAGAGATCAGTCAACTACACTTCCTGAAGGAAACAATACTTATGTATATCCTTCAGTTTCTGCAGGTTTTTCTTTTGCTGAAGTGTTGAAGCAAGATTGGTTATCTTATGGCAAGATCAGAGCATCTTATGCTGAAGTAGGAAACGATGCTCCGGCATTGAGTATCTTTAGTGTTTATGATAAACCAACAGCATTTGGAAGTATTCCTTTCTTCTCTCTTCCAGCAACTAGAAATAACATTGACCTTAAACCTGAAAGAACTAAATCTACAGAATTTGGTTTGGATATGGCTTTCATGGATAATAGATTCGGATTTGAATTTACTTATTATAATGCTTCTACTTTTGATCAGATCATTCCGATCCAAATCACAGGTGCTACTGGTTATACTTCTAAGTTTATCAACTCAGGAGAGGTAGTAAATAAAGGTATTGAGGTAATTGCAAATATTACTCCAGTTAGAACTCAAGACTTTACTTGGGGACTTTCCTTTAACTTCTCTAAAAATAACAACGAAGTTATTTCTTTATTTGACGAGAACACAAAACAGATCGTTATTGCTACATTCCAAAGTGGTGTTAGCTTAGTTGCGCTTCCTGGTCAGCCTATGGGTACTTTGAAAGGTACTGGATTTGTTTACAAAGATGGCAAGAGAACAGTAAATGAAGATGGTTATTATGTTCAAGCAAAAGACCAAGTAATAGGAAATACTACTCAAAAATGGTTTGGTGGTGTCGGTACTAGTTTAACATACAAAAACCTTAGATTGGGTATGTTAGTTGATGCGAAAATAGGTGGTAGTATCTATTCTTTGGATCAGGCTTACGGTCAATACACTGGTCAAACAGAAGAAACTGCTGGATTAAACGATTTGGGTAATCCAAAACGTGCTCCTTTAGCAGAAGGTGGTGGAGTTATACTTGATGGTGTTAAAGAAGATGGAACTCCAAATGATGTTAGAGTTAGTGTAGAAAATGCTAACGATACTCCATTTGGTATTGCTAACAATCCAAATGAAGCATTTATATATGATGCAACATATGTTAAATTGAGAGAAGTTAATCTTACATACTCATTTAATAAAAACTTATTCGGAGCGAAGTCCTTTATCAAAGGAGTAGATGTGTCATTGGTTGGTAGAAACTTGTGGATTATTCACAAAAATCTTCCTGGTGCAGATCCTGAAGAAGTATATAGTGCTGGTAATATCTCAGGACACCAAGGAGGAGCATATCCTACTTTGAAAACATTTGGATTTAACGTTAAATTGAGTTTCTAAAAATTAAATAATGATGAAAAAACTATTAATATTCGCTTTGATACCGGCTTTCTTTTTGGGGGGCTGTGTCAATAGCTTAGATGATTATAACATTGATACGAAGAAGCCTTCTAAGGTAGATGCGGCACCTTTGTTTTCTAATTCAACTAAAGGATTGAATGATGTTTTGAACAGTGTCAATGTAAACACAAACGTGTTTAGATTTTATGTTCAGCACTTGGCGACGACCACCTATTTGGAAGAACCACGCTATAACATGGTTACTCGTACTATTCCTCAGGCTTTGTGGAATGCAATGTATGTGTCTTCACTTGCGGATCTGAAAGAAGCTAAAAGCATCATTGATGCCAACCAGATTCTTAATGCTGATGTCAAAAAGAATCAGATTGCTACCATAGATGTTATGCAAGTATATGCATATTCTGTTTTGGTTAATACATTTGGCGATATTCCTTACTCTGAGTCATTGGATATCAACAATCCTCAACCGAAATATGATGATGCTAAAACTGTCACTTTAGATCTATTATCTAGATTGGACACAGACATTGCAGCTATGAATGGTGATGCTGACGGATTTGGTACAGCTGATATCATATACGGAGGAAATGTAGGTAAATGGCAAAAATTTGCCAACTCACTTAGATTGAAATTGGCGATGGTAATTGCTGATGTTGATCCAGGTACTGCTGGTGCGAAGATTGCAGCTTCAGCTGCGCTTCCATTGATCACTGCCAATGCTGATAATGCTTTATTCAAATATGTAGGTGCACCTAACAATAATCCACTTTCTAATGATGTTCCGCCTAGAAGCGCACGTCAGGATTTTGTAATGGCAAATACTCTAGTTGATGAGATGAATACTTTGAATGATCCAAGACGCGCGGCGTACTTTACTACAGTAGGTGGTGAGTATGTAGGCGGAAAATATGGATTTTCAAATGTTTATGCTAACTTTTCAACTTTTAGTACTAAAGTTACTGCAACCACATTCCCTGGAAATATGCTAGATGCATCTGAAGTTAATTTCCTTCTTGCGGAGGCTGTTGAAAGAGGTTTCATCACTGGTGACGCAAAGTCATATTATGACGCAGCTATCACTGCTTCTTTAGCATATTGGGGTGTAACTGGTGTTGAGGATTATCTTGCGCAGGCTACTGTTGATTACAGTAATGCAGGTTCTGGAGCTTCTTGGCAAGAGAAAATTGGTACTCAGAAGTGGATTGCTCTATATAATAGAGGATTTGATGCATGGACTGAGTGGAGAAGATTGGACTTCCCAGTGTTAGTAGCACCGGATGCTTCAGGTGTTCCTCCTATTCCTAAGAGATTGATCTATCCGATCATTGAAAATTCTTTGAATGCAGCTAATACAAAAGCAGCAGCTGCTGCCATAGGTGGAGATGATTCAGCTACAAGATTGTTCTGGGACGTTAAATAATATTTTTCGTTTTTGAAATAAGAAAAGGGGTGGTCATGAAAATGACCGCCCTTTTTATTTATGTACATTTGCCCATTATTGTAATGCAAAAAGTATATATTTGTGATTATTAAATCAACTAAGATATGAGCCAGCGCGCCATTCCCCTCGTCGACCTAAGTAAATACAATGAAGGTTCGGCAGAAGATAAAAAACAATTCGTTTCCGAACTTGGCAGAGCCTTCCATGAAGTGGGCTTCGTCGGAGTGGTGAATCATGGCATACCCAAAAGCTTAGTCGATGAGTTTTATGCTTCGGCAAAGGCTTTTTTCGCACTTCCTGTCGATGTCAAACGAAGCTATGAGGTCAATGATCTTGCAGGGCAAAGAGGATATACTTCATTCGGTAAGGAACATGCCAAACAATCCAATGTAGGCGATCTGAAAGAGTTTTTTCAGATTGGCCAGACAGTGACAGATGGAGATGCCATTAAGAGTCAATACCCGGATAATGTGCATGTTATTGAAGCAGGAGATTTTAAAGATAAAGGAGATGAGCTTTATAAGGCTTTTGAAAAAGCAGGAAGTCAATTGCTGGCAGCTATCGGTGATTTCCTTGGACTTGGAGATGATTACTTTGCAACAAGGATTCACAATGGCAACAGCATTTTGAGAGCCATCCATTATCCGCCGATTACTTCTGAACCTGAATCTGCCATTCGGGCTGAGCAGCATGAAGATATTAATCTGATTACATTGCTTGTAGGCGCATCTGCGGGAGGACTGCAAGTACTAAACTTGAAAGGAGAATGGTTGGATGTAGTTCCTGAAGCGGATGAGATCGTAGTTAATGTAGGTGATATGCTTCAAAGACTCACTAACAACTATCTAATATCAACTACACATCGCGTCGTCAATCCACCTCGCGAAGAATGGCACAATCCTAGGTTGTCAATACCTTTCTTCCTGCATCCTCGCAGTGAGATGGATCTTACCTGCCTAGACAAATGTGTTACAGAGGATAATCCTTTGCAGTATGAACCAATTACTGCCGGTGAATACCTTAACGAAAGGTTAAGGGAGATCGGTTTGAAAAAATAATTGCTTTACTTTGATCAATTTTACAGCTTCAAACGTTCATATTTTACAACTTTAATAATATCGTAGCAATACGAAAAATATATTCAATATGTTATTAACATTATTATTATTAGGAATGGGGATGCCGGAAGGAATTCTAATTTTCTTTGCCTTATTATTATTATTTGGTGGCAAAAAAATTCCTGAACTTATGCGTGGCATGGGAAAGGGTATTAGAGAGTTCAATTCAGCAAGAGCCAGCATCGAAGATGAGATAAAGACTGGTATGAAAGATGCTGAAAAGCCAAAACCAGAGAATTGATCTGAATCTTTATTATTTATTAAATACGTTCAAGTACAACTGTATCATACTATTACTATGTTTCAAAAAATATTAATTTTAACCATCCTGTTTACAGGAAGCTCTATCACTTCAATTTTTGCGCAACAAAAATTCGGTCATCTCAATTCTGGAAATATGCTTGAATTAATGCCGGAAGTAAAAGAATCCGACAAGAAATTAGCAGTACTTGATGATTCATTAGGGGTTCAGTTAGATACGATGACAGCAAAATTTAAGCGCCATTACGATGCAGCTCTGAAAGCTGTGAATGAAGGCACAATGACCAAAATTCAGCAATCAACTACCGAACAACAATTGAATGAAGAGCAATCTTCCATAACTGAATTTCAAAAGGTAGGTCAGGTTATGTTGACTCAACGCAGACAAGCTTTGCTTGCGCCCGTTTTGGACAAACTTAACGATGCAATTGTCGCAGTAGGAAAAGAAAAAGGTTATTCTTTTATTTTTGATGTGAGTGGAGGTTCCATGTTGTATGTGACGGAAGCTGACGATGTCAGTGCTTTGGTTGCATCTAAGCTTGGTCTGACTCTTCCTCCTGCGGCTAAATAATTTAATTCAGAACGATCCGATTGCCTGGCAATTGAGATATTAGACCTTCCATAGTCAATGCCAGTAACATAGCTGCGAATTCACTATGTCTCATATCAAGCTTTTTTATTAGTTGATCGACATTGATTTCTCTATCAGGTAATAGTAGATTTATAAGAGATTGTTCCTTTTCTGATAAGGTCCTGAATAACTGTGTTTGAACTGAGCGGCTATGACCAAGCGTCTTGTCGTCCCAATTCATTTCCTCCAATACGTCATTAAAATTCTCAACTAATACGGCTTTGTTCTTTTTGATCATCATATTGCACCCACGAGATGCCTTATCATTTGGTTTGCCTGGCAGAGCCATTAGTGACTTATTATAGCTGAATGCATATTCTGCTGTGATGATGCTTCCTCCCTTTTCAGCTGATTCTACCACAATTAGGCCATCGGAAAGTGCAGCAATAATTCTATTTCTCATTGGAAACCTTTGACGGTCAGGGAGAATATCAGCGTATGCCTCAGTGATGAATCCTCCTCTGTAACACATCTCATGCATATATTGCCTGTGTGCTGCAGGATAAATATATTTATATCCACCAGCCAAAACTCCTACAGTTGGGATATCCATATTTATACAAGCTTTATGTGCAGTGATATCGATGCCGTAAGCAAACCCACTTATAATAGCAATATTTTCATTTTTCAAATGTTCAATTAAATCTTGAGTCCATTTTATACCAAAATTTGAAGGAGACCTAGTACCTACTATGCCTAGGGTTCTGCCTGGGTTTAAATCGACTGTGCCTTTGGAAAATAGCAAGAATGGACTATCATTGAAATTTAATAACCTTTTTGGAAATAATTTGTCCGAATAGAACAATGGCGTAACATCATGTTTTTCAATGTATTTTATCTCATTTTCGACCAGATGAAATTCATTAAAATGTCTTATTTTTTCAATGATAGAGCTTCCAATACCCGGTATTTTTGAGAGAGAAGCTGATTTAGATTGGAATATATCTTTAAAACTACCAACATAACTAAGTAATGTTTTGGCATATATATGTCCAATACCTGGAATCAAGCCTAGGGCTAAACCATAAAATACTTCTTCTTCTTTTTGTGAGAGTGGTTCGAGTGACATGAATTGTGGGTTTGGTGATTAAAGCTCAAATTTAATCTTAATTTTGCATTTAACTGATTGTATTAACAATGAAAATAAAATTATTTTTCTTCTTCTTATTATTTGCCTTTCGAATGTCCGGGATTTATGGCCAACTAGCCATAGATGTTGGATATATGGGTAGCACTTTTTCAAGTAATAAGTTCCGACCTATTATTAAAGCGTTCAATAGTTATCTTCCTAATTCGTCTAAAGCAATGAAGAAAATGAACTACATGAATGGTCTGCATTTTTCAATAAGTTCTACACAACTACCTGTCAATATCTATGCTGAGTACAATGGTACTTTTGTTTCTTTGAGTGGAAAACGCCTTATAAATAGCTCCAATAACCAGTATAATTATATTTTTAATTATTCTGACAATGCAGTCGGGGCAGGTCTTCTTTCAGGCAATGCGAACATAGTTAAGGTTGGTGCCAGCCTTTTATACAATTTTGTTTCGATTAAACAATACACGACAGATAATAGTAAAAGGCTTCTTTTGAAGGGTGATAATTTTTTATCTTTTAAACCTTACTTCGACTTTCGTTTGGGTGCAGAGGAAGACAGGGTCAATGCTTCTTTGAGACTTTTCGCCAATATCCCTTTAAAGAAAACAGATATTTCAGGAATTTCTACTGCAATGGATCCTGAAAACCGTGCTGGATTGGATCAAAGTGACCTCAATCAAAAATTGACTACTTTCGGTATCAGTTTTATCCTTCATAATAAGCGATATTGAGAATATGAGATATGTGAAGGAATGGTTCTTAGTTTTGTTTTTGATGATGATTTCTTTTTCAACCAAAGCCCAACTATTTAAATCTTCAGACACGCTCATCAGGACACGAGTCGCAGCGATCACAGCTACAGGCCTTACTGGATATGGTATTGGAATGGTACTGCTGAGTAAGGCTTGGTATAAAAACAGTTTAACTTCTGATTTTCATTTTTTTAATGATAATGGTGAATGGTTACAGATAGATAAAGTCGGTCATGTTTACAGTGCCTATACAGATAGCCGGATTGTGTATAATATGTACAAATGGGCTGGTGTAAGGGAGTCGAAGGCAGTTTGGTTGGGAATAGCCGGTGGTACTCTTGCACAAGTGAGCCTTGAAGTGTTTGATGGTTTTTCAGATAGGTGGGGTTTCTCATGGGGCGATATGACCGCTAATTTGGCCGGTTTGGCATTATTTGGAGCTCAGCAACATATTTGGCGGGATCAGAAAATTACTTTAAAAGTATCTTCGGATTTCAGAGCGTATAGCCATATACCTATCACTGGATCACAAAGTAGTGTTGATTATTTGGATAGGAGAGCATCCGATCTGTATGGGGATGCTATTTTTGCCAGATTGTTGAAGGATTACAATGCACAGACTAATTGGTTAAGTGTCAATCCAGCCGCATTTATAAAATCTAAACCTGCCTGGTTTCCTGCGTTTGTAAATGTTGCTGTCGGATACAGTGCTGAAAATTTATATGGTGGATTTGGTAATGCATGGGAGTTTGGGAGTAATAGTTATTTCTTGAATGAAGAGGAGTATCCAAGATATCGACAATATCTATTGTCGCTGGATGTAGATTTTACAAAAATACCTACAAGATCTCCATTTTTGAAAACGGTATTTCAAGTGCTGAACATATTCAAGGTGCCGGCACCTGCGTTGGAATATAATGGGCACAATGGATTGCAATGGCATTGGCTGTTTTTCTAGGTTTGAATTTACTGATGGATTAAATAGTGAGGAAAAATATAGCGTTAATTTGAGAATGAAAATTAATTTGAATTTATCGAGAATGTAATATTGCAATATTACGATGAAGGTTACTCTCGCGTGGATTTTGGAAGAATCAACCAGTAGTTGACCCAGTAAAAGTTATGATTGAACACAATGAATTATGTATTAGATATTAATGCTAATGTAATATTGCAATATTACGATGAAGCTTACTCGTGTATGACTTTCATGAGAGCAAAAAGCAACCGGTTGGAATAAATATAGGTTTTTAGGATTTGGATTGAATTTTTTTTCCTTATAAAATGTAATATTGCAATATTACGATGAAAGCTTTACTCTAGCATAGCCTTGTACCTAATGGCCAAACTACTGTTACTACCCCTAAGCAATCTCAAATGCTATTTCAACCCTTAGGCTTTTAACTAGTAAAAACTCGTTTTCTTAAATTAAATACCTCTGTTGTTGGTTTGATGAAATTATTCTAACTTTAATTTTGTTAGAAGCATTAAATCAGATTGAACATGCGAAGGTTTATTAAGCGTTTTTTTATCATACTATTGCTTGCAGGTGCAGGAATACTAGCTTTATTTACATTCACCAACTACAGTGATGGGGAGAGAGCCGGCAATATCACCAAATTATCTCGAAAAGGAATTTTAATTAAGACATGGGAAGGATCACTCGACATGGGCATATATCAAGGAGCAAAACCTAAGATTGGCAACGTCGAAAATACGATTTGGGATTTTTCTGTTGCGAATGCGGAAGTCGCCAGAAAGATTCAGGATGCAAATGCCCGTGGCAATAGGGTAGTGCTTCACTATGAAGAAAAATATATGAAGTTATTCTGGGTAGGCGATTCTAAATATGTCGTCACATCAATGGATGAAGTAATGGAACCTGGAACACTTAATCAAGTGCCAGCAAATGTTCCGCCACAACAGCAAGCACCGCAGAGACAGGAAGGTCTTGGTCAGCAAGCTCCTGCTGATAGGAAGGTGCAGGGGGAGAATTTGTGATATAATACTATTTTAATTCAAATCCTGATGCAATCGGTATATTCTGATTGAGAATACTTAGGATTATTACTCTTGAGGTAATCCACCCTCTAAATTTGCATCTATCCATTCTTGATTTATAACCATATTATCAAAATCTTTCCATATACGTTCATCGCCTTGGCATGAATAAGTGCTGCAAACTTTGGGCCGATTGGAATATATAGAGCATTCTCCTTTTTCACCTCTGTGACAGCAAAATCCATCCGCTTTATGGCGAATATAGTATGGGCGGCCCAAATCCCATTTTACATGACCACCCTCCACTTCTTCCTGATTTAACGGAAAAACTAATTTGCAGCAGATCGCATTGCATATATGAAGTCTTTCTGCACAATTAACTGGTTGAAATAAAGCGGCTGCTTTATCGCTTCTCAGAGCAATACCTGCGTCCATGACATCGTTGGAGTCCATCATGTTTTTCTTAACTGACTCAATTTTTGAGTATAAAAATTTTGAAGAAAGAACGCCTTTTTCAATGAGCGCATCGTTAATTCCGAATATAAATGCTTCCATATCATTGATTCTCCCACTAATTTTAGATAAAGTACTATGTGTAAGAAGTTGACCTCTTATCATTTGGTGTTCAATATCGTTTTTGTTTTCTTCGCTCATTTCTGAATAATTAATTAACTAAAATCTTTTTACAATCAGGGTCATTTGGATCGAAAGGAATATTTACAAAAGAAATTTCAATTGGATCCATATTTTTAACTTTTATGGTGATTAGTGGCTTTTGCCATTTTTTTCGGAGACAACGGTTGTCCCATTTTTCTTTTAATGTATTTTTTTTTCTTGTGAAATTTTCTGACCTGTCTTGCTCTACTGCGCTATAAACACCTATAGGTAATTCAAAATAAAAACGTCCTTTTTCGTCAGTGTTAAAATTTGCAAAAGGTGGTTGCCCTTTGTATACATTTCCGATCACCAACTTAAAATATGTATCATATACAGCTTGGTGGTGAATTTGATGATTCGTGGATTCTGTAATAATCCCTCTTACCTCTGCTTTTGTTTTAATATATTGCATAGTTTGAGCATTAAGATTTATGAATGTACATAACAAAAAGGCAAGAGCTATTATTTTCATCGACTTGATATTGATATTTATCCTTTAGTAATTTGCCAATCTACTTGAGCACTTGTTTTCTCATCTGTTGCAATTTGTTTCAGTCTTGTCAAAAATAATGAATAATGTCCGACACCTACTGTATTTCCTCTATTCATAATAGATTCGGAATTATTTTCAACTCCATGTTGTTTCACTGTGTCTTCTCCTAATCCGGCATCTCTGATATGTTTGCTGGTTCTATTAGCTTCATCACCTTCATATTTTGGCAATGTGCCTTCGGTCCCCACGTCAGAATATTCATCTCCATAACCCATTAAGTGGCCAGTTTCGTGTGCCATTGTATGCTGATTTAAGGCAGCTCCCGTTGTATTTCGGAAGACGACTTCAACCCTTCTAAACTTCGAGCTAGCATCTGTCTTCCCAGTACCTGCTTGGGCAAAAGCAATGCCCTTACCTAATCTGTTTTCAAATTCTTTATTGACGGTTGCTGCCCTCTTCAAAGCTAGTCTTTGATTAAGAGAAGCAGAACCGGTTGAATTCGTGCGTCCTGTAACGGATATTTGCCAAGTAGGAGTGGGTGTTTCACCTTTATGGTCTTCTTTTATTTTATTGATTTGAGTTACCATCTTGTCGATCTGTGTAATCATAGCAGGTGTAGCTATTGAACTATTATTGTCAAATTCTCCGATCTGTTCTGCCATATAATTATGTGAAGTTCCATTGTTTTGTGTGCTCCCAAATGTGCGTGAGTCATGCATTCCGCCTAATGCCCCTCCCATGTAAGAGCGAATTCTATCTGGTCCTAGTTCATCAGGCATTTTTACAACTGTGAATTTATGATGCTCTCCCTTATCGACAAATTTTAGTTCAAAATCATTTTCTACATTGTATTTTTCGTACTCTGGGTTATCAAGTTTGAAACTTAATTTAGAGCTTTTTGTTGGCCACACTTTGTCAATATCTGATTGATAATCTTTTTTTACTTTCTCCTTTTCTACTGCACTCCATTTTAGTTTTTCTGGACTAGTTTTTTGTAGTTTTTCAATTGCCTTTTTCCAAGTTTTTAAACTATCTCCATCAGTACTTAGCACATGTTTTTCCTTACTTCCATCTGCTCGAGTTTCTGATCCGGAGAGAAAATCATAGGTACAATCTTGAAAGTTGATCTTAATATTCATCCATGTATTCATCCTTCCTACTGCAGGCGCAGGCCCATTTATTTTAATATCAGACGCAAATCCATTCCCTGATTGGCCTGTGTCTCCTATTATTGTGGCATTGCCTTTTACTTTTTTTAAATCCTTACCTTTTTCCGTTGGAGCACCACTATCAGCGGACATGTCCTTTCCTGTATGCCAGGGCCATTCCCATCTTTGTATTGCATTGGAAGGAATCATGTAAGTATCAGATCGGATTTCAGGATTTTCATTAGGATTCGATTTCCTTTGTGCCGCCTTAGCCCCCATATCATCCGCTTCCTTTTCCAATCCCTTGTCATCGTTGAGCGGCATTCCATTCACTTCATTATTAGCTTGTACCCGACCTTCTCTCTGTTGTTGTACATGGGTTAGTTCGTGCCCTAACAATTCCTGACCACTCTGAGATGATGGATCATATTGTCCGGGAGCAAAGTGGATGTCATTGCCTTGTGTATATGCCAAGGCTCCTGCATCGGTAGCGCTTTTTGAATCTGAATGAATATTGACATCTGAGAAGTCAGTTCCAAAAGAACTAGACATTTTGTTGAGAGTCTCGTCCGGCATACCTGATGCTGATGAACTCTTGAGTTGAAATACAGGTGGCTGTGCCTGACTTAATTGGTTAGGGTTATTCTTGTCTCCAGGTGGACTAGCATCACCTGTGTCATATTTATGAGTAGAGAGGCTTTCCTGTGAATTTTCAATCGAATCCTCATCTTGTTTTAATTGAGGAGGTAAATTAATTTGGTTGTTTGCCTGTAATTGAAACAGAGGTGCATTGATTGCAGAGCCTGACTGCTGATTTGTTTCAGTCGACACTTCATTTTGCTTATTTAGATTTTCTTTTTCCACCTATATTTACTGGAATTAAGATTCATTAAATTAGTGTATTTGGAAATTATTTAGTTACTAATAATACAGATAAGTGTAGTTGTGGAAACAATAGGTTTGCCTTGTTAGTATAAAAGAAAATCTGTAATGGTTGATTTGGCCAAGATATAATTATAAATTAGGAATTGGTAATGACCCATTTTGCTACTGGATCAACACTTGTAGAGGCGTTATTTAGTTTTTCTAAGATATAAACATAATTTCCTTTAGATACTTTTGAGCCTTTGTTCATGACATTATCTTCATTGTTTTCAATTTTCGATTTTTCGGCTTCGTCTTCTCCAATTATTTCTTTTATTTTATCGTAGTCTTTGTTTTTCCCGCCTAGTGATTTGTTGGAGGCTCCCTTCGTATCTTCATCTCTGTATTGGTCATCTAGCCCCATGATATGACCTGTCTCATGTGCAGCGACATTTTGTGATAATTCTTTTTCAGCTCCTGTTTTAACTGTCACTTCCACTCTTTGATATTCAGCTTCATTCTTTGCATCTTGTTGACCAAAAGCGAAAGGTTCAAATTTTATTTGGGATTTAGTTTTTTCATTTAGTCCTTTTGCCACTGTATTTGCCCTGTCATTAGAAAGCTTTTCATTGAATTTGGCAGATCCATTCTTAGATGCCCGACCAATGGCAAATCCTATTAGGTCAGGACACTTGTCTTTAAATTCAGCCTCCAGTTTTTGATTGACCCTTCCCGCTACCCTGTCAATATTAGATTCAACTGAACTATTTGGAGCCGATTGGGCATTTTCAAAAGTTCCTACCTGATCTGATAGCACTTTAACTTTTTTCTTTCTTTTTTCGTCATCACTTACATCTCTGCTGTCAAATGTGGCCTCTTCATCTCCTACAAATGATCTTAATCGGGGAAGAGAAGCAGCCATTTTTACAGAATTTATAACCTTATGAGGTGTTTCTGAACTAGCATCAGGAATCACATTTATCTTAAAGATGGCAGCTAACTTATGCTTTTCATAATCATTATTATTTAATTCAAACATTAGCTTTGTATTCTCAGATCCCCATGTTTTTTGCACCACTTGCTGATAATCGGCTATAAATTTTGTCTTCTGTGCATCACTCCATTCTTTGTCTTCTTTAGTTAGTTTGGCAGCCAATTTTTTAAATTTCTTTGGATCGTCAAATGATGCAATGGCGTCATCTTGACCCTTGGTCCTTTCTTTAAATATATCCATTGAAAAATTAATAAAGTTAATTTTGACATTTATTTTTACCTCCATACTTCCTGAATTTGGTCCATTCACTTTTATTGAAAGATCAAAATGAGATCCAAAAGAAGCAGTATTCATCTTCAATTCCTTTTTCTTGTCTGCGGTAGTCGGATCACGTTGAATGGTATTGGATGTGACTGAATGTAATTGTTTTCGTTGAATAGCTGTGGAAGTAGAATGAAACACTCTTTGCCCTGCGAGTTCATGACCTACCTCTTTTCTTTGGCTTACCTTGCTACCCATTTCATCTGCTTCCTGCTCCAAACCCTTATCATCATTGAGTGGCAAACCATTTACTTCATTATTGGCCTGCACGCGTCCTTCCCTTTGTTGCTGTACATGTGTCAATTCATGTCCAAGTAATTCCTGGCCACTCTGTGATGATGGATCATATTGTCCTGGAGCAAAATGAATATCATTACCTTGAGTATAAGCCAAAGCGCCCGCATCTGTGGCCCTTTTAGAATCAGAATGAATATTTACATCTGAAAAGTCAGAGCCAAAGGATGCCGACATCTTATTGAGTGTCTCATCTGGCATGCCTGATGGTGAAGAACTCTTAAGTTGAAAAACGGGAGGTGCTGCTTGAGCTAATTGGCTTGATTGATTGTTATTTTCGGTTGGAACGGCATCACCTGTATCGTAATTAAGTGTTGAGAAATCTTCTTTAGAATTTTCTTGCTTGTCCTCATCGGTTTTTAATTGTGTAGGATGTTGAGTGATAGATGAGATTTGCAAATTAAATGAAGGAGCATTAATAGCCGATCCAATTGCATTATTAGATTCAACCATCGCTGTATCTGTCCTTACTAGATTCTCTTTTTCCACCTTTGCATGAGGTAATTAGGTTACTTGAATTAGTGTTGGGGTGAATTTTTTAGTTCCCTAGGTTGCGAAATCAATCAAATGACTCAATTCTTGAAGTAGAATAGCAAACATTAGTAAATTTGTGTATAGTCCAAATATGCATCCTAACTTCAATTCCTCTCAAACTAGACTTTAAATTTTTTGAGTCTCTTTCATTTTCTTTCAATTGAATATTACTTCTAAAAGGAATGCTAAGTGCTATTGTATGGGAGCAGCAAAAACTGATGGATCCGCCATTGATCTTTCTCTTATAATTGGTAGGGTCTCATCAATGAAGGTTTGTATATCACGGTACAGTCCTGTCAGGTATTGGTCAGTCACTGGATTTGCATTGCCTAAATCCTGTACACGATCAGTTACCCTCGTCCTAGATTGAGCATGATATGGCCTAACGGGGTCTCTGGCAGCTGTGTGCATATGTGAGGTTGTCGAATTCGCTACGCGATCGGTACGGTACGAATGATTCGCAATAGTCTCATAGATTTCAATGTTCCTGCTTTCAACGCCAGCATTTCTTGCTGCTTGGCAATAGCGCTCCACATATTTAAAAAACTCATAATCCCTTAATGCTGTGGCAACGTCACCTGCTTCATGGATGATATGTTCCATCTCAGCTACATTAGAAATTGCACTCTGATAAGCTTCGGGACCACGAACTGAAACCCCACTGACTACTTGTCGGCCGGCTCCAGGACCAATGTAGGCCTCTGGTGTATGAAAGTTGGCTTCAATTTGCCTTGCGCTAATTGCCTCAGAGAGTTCTTCTATCATTGCTGGAGTCACATTTGGCGAATTAAGTTCTACCATCATGCGGTCAACTTCAGTCATCAAACGATTTCTTTGTGTAACATTTTGAGCTGGAGTTAAGGAAGCTAATCTTCGAATTTCTTCGAGATCCGACCTATTTCCAATTCGCGACATCACCCTTGTCATTGCAGCTTCGTCGTGTCCAGCATAACTTATCATTCTGGCAAAATTGTATCTTTCTGTCAATTCGGTCATTCTTATCTGCAATCGAGAACGCCCCGCTGCGCTCAACTGTGCCATAATTCGTTCATATTGAGATAATCTACCAGCTTCAGTATAGAAATTCATCCGTAACATCTGACTCCAGTTTTCGCCATACACAGCTTGCATGTACCCTTCTGCTCGAATCAGGTTTTCTCCTGCCGCATTGCCAACCACATTAAGATCTACGTCGCTGATAAGTTCAGTACTTGCGGTACCCACTCTTTGTGCGCCATATCGTTCTTGTAGCACAACCAAAATCTGCTCCCTATAGCTGGATATACTTCTGGCGGCATTTTGGAGCTCAGGAGTAGCATTGCCCAATTGTTCCATCAATTGCCTCCAATTGCCGTGATCCTGAAGTAATTGTAGGATTGCAGATTCGTCATGTGCTATTATACGGGCAACTAGAGGGTTGTTCGGCTCCATGAGGCGAGCTAATACTCCAGCGCGATGAGTAGCTGCTTCAATGTTGGATATCATATGTTGCCGTGCAGAGGACATAATTCGTTGAATGAAGACCTCTTGCGTCATTCCATCTGCAAACTGCCCTGAGGACGCAAGCGTTTGTGCTTCACGCCGAACTACTACTTCAAGCTGTTCTATACTTCTTGCTGCTCTAATATCTACTCTTATAGCTCTGAAAGCTGCTGCTGCACCTCCTATATCAGCCGCAGCTCCTACAATACTGATTGCAAGCCAAAACAAAGAAGGGTCTTCACTGGAAATCGCTTGAGCTGGGTCTAGTGCTGAGCCGCTAGCGGCATTTTGGTTTTGAAAGTTTTCGATGTCATTAAACGCTTGTCCAATACTCAGTCCAGCACCAGCCACTCCAGCTGCTAAAGCCAATCCTCCTGTACCCATAGTTGCAACTATGGCTAGTCCAATTTGGAATGCGGCCATCATGCCTTGCTCTATGGCATCTTGGATTCCTCTATTTATGATATGTTGGGACATGAGGATGTTAGCACCCGATTCTGGGGCAAATCCCATAGCTTGTTTCGTGGGTTCAATCATGAAGCCCATGTTCCAGATTTTTATTTCGTTGCTCATCACTGCCGCTCTCGCAGTCATAAAATTTTGTAATACTTCATTGGTAACCCCAGCTACATTGTTTCCAACAGTATCAGAATTGCCCGTAGCGATGGCTGATAAATTAATTGATTCCGACATTAGTATAGGGTAAATCAACCCTAATTCCCTTTTCCTTGCATCAAAGCGCTGACGCATGGCTTGAACTTCTCGAAGGATGTTCTGTCGTTCAGCGATATTACCACGCATGGCAAACCTTGACCCTGGTTCGCCTAACGGTTCCCGAAGATTATCTGCATCTTGCTGTCGGCTTTCATAAGTTGTCTTGAGGCTTACAAGGTCCCTGGCAGCTTGTCTGAGCCCATCCATTTGTCCCTGATTTGCTTCTCCTTGATATCTTGACTGCTCACGATGGGCGATGCGTGCATTTTGATTTAGAGTGTATAAAAGTACTTGTTTCCCTTTTGCTTCGAATCGGCTCGGCAAACTGGCTACAATTGAATCAAACTCAGCTTCAGTGTGTAAATTTACACTTTCCAACAAATTCTGTATTTCGCGATTTAGTACTTCTCTCCTAGCCCTAATCCTTGTCACTTCTTCTGGTCGTTCAGGTCCACGACGGGGTCCACTGACAATCCCCCCTGGGCCTCTGTCTCCGCTATAGGAATCTAAGTCGAAGCCAGTGCTAGCTTCATACTCCCCGGTCTGCAAGGATATTTTTTCATTTCGTTTAACTCTCAATTCTGGCCAAATACTCAATTTTCGTGCTATATCAGTATCGTCGGATGTTGGCGTGGGCCGCTCCATATTGGTGATAGTCGTTGGATCAAAAACAAATGGAGTTCGAGCAGCGTCAGCTTGGTCGGCCCTTGCCCCCAAGTCCTCATCTGTAATCATTTGAATAACAAATGAGGATTTCTTTTGGATAATATTAGATTGAGTGACTAGTTTGGAGGCTGTTTTTATGGAATCTTCTTTCATTTGCACAGCCATCCGACCTCCTTCATCCGCCTCCGCTTCCAATCCCTTATCATCATTCAAGGGCATACCATTCACTTCATTATTTGCCTGCACGCGTCCTTCCCTTTGTTGCTGTACATGAGTCAATTCGTGCCCAAGTAATTCCTGACCACTCTGAGATGATGGATCATATTGTCCCGGGGCGAAGTGGATGTCATTGCCTTGTGTATAAGCCAAGGCTCCAGCATCTGTGGCACTCTTTGAATCTGAATGAATATTAACATCGGAGAAGTCAGTGCCAAAACTACTGGACATTTTATTAAGCGTTTCATCAGGCATACCTGAAGAAGAGGAACTTTTGAGTTGGAATACCGGTGGCTTCGCTTGACTCAATTGGTTCAAATTATTTTTGTCTCCAGGTGGATCGGCATCACCCGTGTCATAACTAAGTGATGAAAAGTCTTCTATGGATTTTTCTTGAACCTCTTCCTCTTTTTTTAATTTAGCTGGAGTATTATTTGTTGGATTTACCTGAAGTTGAAAGATGGGCGGATTAATAGCTATGCCAGACGCCTGATGCTGATCAGATGTTACTTCTGCTTGCTTGATTAGATTATCTTTTTCCAAAAGGTACTCTCAGGTAAGTGCTTTAATTAAACGAAGCAGAATTAATTATTTTACTATTATTTTGCCTTATGATATTTGTGTTCAGGCTATTTACTAGGTTACCAATTTAAATCAAATAACTAAAGTTTCGGCGATATAAATATTTTCTAAAAGTTTTGCTATGACTTAATCTAAGGTAGAAATTAGAAATTAGTTAATCTGGAATTCTTTGCTTCCAAAATCAAAATAGATAACTTGATGAAAATAGAACAGAGATGACACTAAATTTTTATAATAGATTAAAACTCCATATATTTTAGCCACTACCGCGAAGCAGCATCGCAGATAATTTCACTAATTTTCACGAATAAATTCGTGTTAGATGCAAAGCATCATTCGTGCAATTAGTGGCTAATAATTCTTTTT
>ERZ724524.258-NODE-258-length-34385-cov-4.633178_pt1 | contig 34385 bp, 33 predicted proteins | sample MGYA00376057_ERZ724524 | MGnify/ENA primary metagenome ERZ724524 (study PRJEB28724, sample SAMN07190888) | wastewater metagenome | isolation source: influent of sewage treatment plant in Hong Hong | place: USA: Christiansburg, Virginia | collected 2016-03-01 ...
GCGCATTTAATTCCTTTCGAGCTCTCAACTTCTGAGGCGCTCGCTATCCAAAAACCTGACGTAATAATAGACTTCAGGTTGAGAGTAGACCAGACCGCATCAGCACTTCGCATGATGAGACCAAATACAACAGCTAGTACCAAAACACCACATCCCAAGGTAACATAGTGTCTTTCTATCTTCTCAGAGACAATCAATACGAACATTAGTACAAAAATCACAAGTACGGCTATCTGTGCCAATTCAATACACCTTCTTTTCTGTTAATCTTCTTTATCTTGCGCCAAGGCAACTTCGTCTGGCGTAGACATAGTTCTCACTGCTTTTCGATAGATCTTCATCGTTATGATAATCGCAAGAAGAGTAGACATATAGTCTGCTATTGGTTGCGCAATAACCAGCGCTCGCTCAGTATAGTGAACGGCAACAATTAATAATAAGACTGGAATGAAGAATATACCCTGTCTGCTAATTGAAAGAATCAACGCGCCAACAGCGCTTCCAGTAGACTGGATAGCATTAATCAATACAAATAGGATTCCTAAGATAGGGCCCGAAATAATAAGCAAACGACAGAAAGATATTCCATACGCGGAAGCAGTAGCATCCTCCAAAAAAATGGCTGTTAACGGCTTAGCAAAGAAATAGCAAATAACTGTCATAATCGCACTCATAGTAATTGCAACAAAACAAGTGAACATCAATACTGACTTGAAACGCTTCAAATTCTTAGCACCAAAGCAATAACCAAGCAATGGCTGAACACCAGTTCCAAGGCCAATCAGAAGCATTACTACTATCATGTTTATCTTCATCGCAACGCCAAGACCAGCAACAGCTAAGTCACCAAAATGTGCCATTTTTACGTTAATGAGAATATTCGACACAGAAAGTAGAACTGAATTCAATGATGCAGGTATGCCTATAGCGAATACGCCTGTTGCTACACCGTTTATCCATCGGTATTTACGCGGAGAAATCGACAGCGCGGTTCTCTTCGATGACAAATGGATGATGTAGCACAAAGCGGCACATACGTTACCAATTGTAGTTGCAATTGCGGCACCCGCTACACCCCAACCAAATCCCAATATAAATATCGGATCAAGAATAATATTAGTTAAGTTACCAACAACAATTCCGACCATGGCAGTCTTAACTCGACCTTCAGCGCGGATGATATTACTGAACGCATTCGACACTATAAGGAATGGAATTCCTAGCCCGACGATCCAAACATAATCACTAGCAAGCTTCACCGTATCCTTGCTGGCACCGATTGCATAACAGAGCTGAGTCCTAAATAGAAATATCAAGATAGTAGCGATAATGCCCACTACTACACTTGTCCAGAAGCAAAATGAAGAAACGTGCTTAGCTTTATCGGGATTTCCTTGCCCAAGAAGTCTTGAAATCAATGATGTTCCGCCAATTCCAAAAAGCATTCCAACAGCCATGAAAAGAAAGAATACTGGAGTAGTAATCGATACCGCCGACATCATGAGCGGATCCTTTGTCTGTCCTATAAAATAGGTATCTGCTAAATTATAAAGCAGTACCATTATCATGCTAATTATCGATGGGATTACATTCTTGAGAACCGCAATTGGCACAGGCGCCTTTGCGAACAACTCATTAGCCTCACTCTTCATAAATTACCTATTGAACCTTTCTCGAACTTAAAAATAATAGTATGTTTAGAGGCTATTTGCAACGACAAAACTGCTTTTCGCGCGAAACACTTGCTATAGGGCCCTCTCGCTAAAGTACAGTAATTCCTCTCCCTGAACTTCTCAGCATCAAAAAGAATAACTCCCGTATTGAAATATTTGTGAGAAGAAGGTTTCTTAAGTCTTTTCTTTACTTTAGCAATATCCGTTCCATCATAATGCTTATCCGCAACTATTCCTATTGGATTTTCGCACAAATCTACGCTATAAAGTTGTTCAAGATTACCTAAAGTAGTAACGTCGGGTTCTAGATGATGTGCTGATTTAAAGCTTTGATTGAAACCACTTCAATGATTATTTATAGCTATTTGCTTTTCGTGCCGGCAGCTAGCAATTACACATGTATAATTATTAAGTAGCTAATAAAGTCGTTTAAGAATGGAATGAGATGGATTTGATATGGATGATGTAATCACTTTAACGAAGGCCAAGAAAGTTGCTGGTCACGTAAGACGTTGGAAGATGGCTTTCAACATTATTTGGATTGTTTTTGGCTTTCTTCAAGTAGTTACAATTCTCGCCGCTGCTGCAGGCTTGTGGAATATCATTAATGCGGCCATTGCAATTAGTGATTTAACGAACATTCGCGAAGGAAACCCAAGCATATATTTTTATTATGAGACGAGCAAGAAGTACTTTTTAACAATCGCGCTGATCAACATTTTCCTTGGAGGTTTCATCGGCATTATTTTTGTTGTTGGTGAGTTGTTTCTTCGAAGCTATGTTTTGAAACATAAGGCTGCTTTCTTTGATCACATGATTGTGCCCGAGTAAGCGTGTCTCACTTTGCCTTTTCGAAAAGCAATACTAACGCTATGTTAATAAATATGCTATAAATAAAATAAACGAGACAATAAGGAGGCTTCCAAAATGAGAATTCTAATGTACGATGCCAAGCAGTACGATATCGAATCCTTCGAGAAGGTGAAGGCAGATTTCCCGGACATTCAAATCGAGTACATCGACACTGACATCACCTGTCAGACAGCATCTCTTTCCAAGGGTTTTGACGCAATATGCGCATTTGTCAGTTCTGACCTTAACGATTGTACTCTAAGAAGTCTTTACGACAACGGAATTCGCCTCTTACTTCTTCGATGCGCAGGCTATAACAACGTTGACCTTAAGGTTGCCAAAGAACTTGGTATTACGATTCTTCGTGTTCCTGGCTACTCACCAGAGGCAGTTGCCGAGCACGCCATGGCATTGGCTTTGAGCGTAAATAGACACATCCACAAGGAGTACATCAAGGTTCGCGAGAATAACTTCAGTTTAGTTGGTCTTAAGGGAGTTAACTTCTTTGGAAAAACAGCTGGAATTGTGGGAACAGGAAAGATTGGCGCTGCTATGGCTCGCATATGTCACGGCTTTGGTATGAAGGTAATTGCTTACGATAAGTACCCTCGCGCCGATTTGGATTTTGTTGAGTTCAAGACCTTGCCCGAGGTTCTCTCTCAGTCCGACTTGATTTCGCTTCATTGCCCACTCACTGACGAGAACTATCACATGATTAACGCCGACACGATAGCGACCATGAAAGACGGTGTAATACTTGTTAATACTTCTCGCGGCGGCTTGGTTAAGACTGAAGACCTTATTCACGGAATTCGCGCTCATAAGTTTCACGGCATAGGTCTAGATGTTTACGAAGAAGAGAAAGATAATGTTTTCGAGAATCGAGAGATGGATATTCTTGAGTCATCTATCACAGCAAGACTTCTATCTTTCCCGAATGTAATAATCACGTCACACCAGGCCTTCTTAACCGAAGAAGCCCTCACCGCAATAAGCCAGATAACTTTGCAGAATGCTGTTGATTTCAAAAACAAAACGCTCAACAGTTCTAACCTCGTTGAGTAATAACGGCAGCGTTGCTGAACGTCAATTCAACTAGAAAGATTACATATTCTCGCGAATCTTAATCTCAATTTGAGTGTAATTTATTTCATCTTGAGGAGTAATATCCATACCAACATACTCGAAAAGAAGGTCCAAGGGCAAAGATCCTTGGATCTTTGGCTGTTGGCAAACGGTTGCCGTGATAATGCCTTCCTCAATAAGCTCCTCGGTTGTGGCGATACAGTCGTGTGCAATAATCTTGATGTCATTATTAGCGCCACTCTTGAAAGACTTAACCGCACGACACGCTCCATAAACGCCACCTGAAGCTAAGTAAAGCGCATTAATTTCAGGATGATTCTGAAGCAACATGGATACAACCTCAAAAGACTCTATGTCATCATCGTGATTCTTAACAGTCTCAACAATCTTAGCTGAAGGCGCATATTTCTCAAGATTCTCCTTGAATCCACGAACCCTCTCAGTATGGCAAAGAATCTTGGATGAACCTATAACAACTCCGATTCTAGCATCACCTTCAGTTGCAATTCGCATCAAGGCTCCAGCCGTTTGGCCTGACTTCATATATTCGCTTCCAACATAAGCTATACGCTTTGAGTCCTTAAGATCACTATTGACTGTAACGCATGGAATTCCGAGGTTAGCTAATTCAACGAGTTTCTTCGTAACGTCATCATCATCAAGAGGTGTTATCGCAAGACCATTAATGCCGGTTGCTACAAGCTCATCGATTAATTCGATTTGCTTATCTTTATTATCTAATTCTGCATATCTAATTAGTACTGTGACACCATATTCTTCAAGCTCTTTCGCTTTGCACTCGATGCCCTCAACTACCTGCGTAAAAAACGGGTTGTCCTCAGGAGTACTATAAAGAATATATCCAAAACACAAATTACGTTTCTTAATCGAGAGCGCCTGACCAAGCTTGTTTGGCTTGTAGTCCAATTTATCTGCAATCTCGCGAATCTTAGAAGCTGTCTCAGCCTTCACGTTACCGCGATTGTTAAGCACGCGGTCAACAGTACCACGTGATACTCCGGCTAGGTCTGCTATCTCTTGAATCGTAATCATTGGCGGTTCCTTATCTATTAATTAATCTCATTAATTGACTTTTCGAAAAGAAGAATACCACACTAGAGAATCGATATCAAGAATTTACGTGCACGTACAACATTTTTGGACTATAATCAAATAAGCTGGTTCTTATTGTTAAGGTTGTACAGATTATTTCACACAATTTGTTCATTCTTTTGATATTGACTACAAGCAAAAACTCGTATATACTCCAACCATAGTGCACGTGCACACACTCTCGCAGCAGTGCTCGTGAATCAATTATTAGACGGCTTACATGCCGCATGCCACAGAGCAAGGAAAGGAAGCTATTATGAAGAAATACGCAGAAATTACATCAATTCCTTATCTTGGTGCTGCTAGCACCGAACCATTCGCTTTTAAGTATTACAATCCAACTGAGGTTGTTGCTGGAAAGCAGATGAAAGATCACCTAAAGTTCGCTATGAGCTACTGGCACACAATCGACGCTGAGGGCGCTGATATGTTCGGTTCAGGCACAATGGATAAGTCATTTGGTGAGACAGATCCTATTAAGAAATTTGAGAAGAAGGCAGATTTTGCTTTCGATCTAATGAATAAGCTTGGTATTGAGTACTACTGCTTCCACGACGTTGATATTGCACCAGAGGGCAAGGACGTTAAGGAGAGCACAGAATATTTCAAGCACATGGTAGATTACATCTACGATTTACAGCAGAAGAACAACAAGAAGTGCCTATGGGTTACAGCTAACAACTTCAGCGATAAGAAGTTTATGTGCGGTGCCGCTACATCTTGCTGTGCTGATGTTTATGCTGTTGCTGCTGCTAAGGTTAAGGCTGGAATTGATGCAGCTATTAAGCTTGGTGCTACTGGTTATGTTTTCTGGGGTGGTCGTGAAGGTTATGAGACTCTTCTCAACACAGACATGGGCCTCGAATTAGACAACCTTGCTACATTCCTAACAATGGCTAGAGACTATGGACGTAAGAATGGCTTTACTGGCGATTTCTACATTGAGCCAAAGCCAAAGGAACCAACAAAGCATCAGTACGATTTCGATGTTGCTACATGTATGAACTTCCTACGTTTGAACAACCTAACAGCTGACTTTAAGATGAACATTGAAGCTAACCACGCTACACTTGCTTGTCATACATTCCAGCATGAGCTTCGTACAGCTCGCGTAAATGGTTCTTTCGGTTCAATCGATGCTAACCAGGGCGATCCACTACTAGGATGGGATACTGACCAATTCCCTACAAATGTTTATGATGCAACACTTTGCATGTATGAAGTATTGAAGGCTGGCGGATTCACAAATGGTGGTTTGAACTTTGACTCCAAGACACGTCGTTCATCTAACACATTCGAAGATATTATTCTTTCATACATCGCTGGTATGGATACATTTGCTCTTGGTCTACGTAAGGCAGTTGCTATGATTGAAGATGGTCGTATCGATAGCTTTGTTGACGAGCGTTATGCTTCTTTCAACAGCGGAATTGGTAAGAAGATTGTTGATAAGTCTACTTCCCTCGAAGAGCTTACTGACTATGCTATGGGACTCGGCGCAATCGAAGTCATGTCTGGTCGTCAAGAGTACCTCGAGAACGTATTGAACAACATTATGTTCAATAACTAATTGCTAACTGTGTGAGGGCTTGCGATGCTTGGAGCCATGCATCGTCCGGTTGCTTGCATCGCGAGCGTCTCATATAGATATTTTCCTATTCGCTATTATTGTGGTCGTTTGCTTAGGCACGCGACCACATTTTTTACGCTTGAAAGTATCATTTCTCTAGAAAAGCTACCATTTTAAGCGTAAATTCGTGCATAGATTCGAAGGCCTTTGTAGACTTGTTTTTCGCTCGAAAAGTTTCTACTAGCATTGGAACAGTAGCAATGGCGAAAGCTGCGACAATAATCGGGTTCACTAATCCTTGGACAAGTATCGCAATGGTAAGAATCAAATCAACTGCGAGACCAATTGACGAGAAGATGACCCCAGGCGCGTACTTTTTGAATGCAAAGAACCAATATATGTGTTGGGTGGCATTGAATCCTGTGAATGTAATCAGAAATAAGACTATCAGCATCGATATTATTTTTACCGGAATGACATATGCCAAGCTCGATAATACGCACACCACAATTGATATAAAAAATAGCCATAGGCGTGTTGAGAGAAGCGTGCTTTTGGGAGGCGGATTGAATGTTGAATGATACCATTTGAGGATATTCCATTCCTCCATTTCGTGAAAGAAGAAAATTGCCGGGATAATCCACAACCACGCCTTTACATCTAGAGTTGCTAGTAAACTATACATAAATAAGTCTCCTTTACTAAGTGTCACACTTGTGTAACTTTTCAATCAATGAAATAATAATACGGTAGATTAGTCAATACTTTTCGGATAAGTGCTACAAAGACTTTCAAAGTGTGACAGGAGGAGCTCGACATGGCATCTTCAAGTTTGAATCCGTCGGCGATTCAATCGAGACAATGGATTATGGATTCCTTAATTAACCTTATGGAGAAGAAGGAATGGAGTGATATAAGCATTAGCGAGATAGCAACAAATGCTGGTGTTGTACGACGCACATTCTATCGCCATTTTGATTCCAAAGAGGATGTGCTTCAGGCGTATCTCGATGGGCTAGTCAATATATTCGTGGAAGCGCTGTTAAAGGAACCAGACCTTGATACAGTTGCATCCTTGCGTATTCTTTTCACCATATTAAAGAAGAATAAAAAATTCTATTATGGGTTGAGGCGAAGTAATATGCTCTTCACTTTCTTAGAGTTATGGAACCGAATTCTCCCCGTAATTCACGAGCAAATGTCCACCCTTAATAAGTTGAAGAGGTTTCCAGAGACAAAAAACGAGCAAACTCTAGAATATCTACTTGCCTTCAACGTTGGTGGTACTCTCAATATAGTAATCAAATGGATTGACGAAGGAATGACTCTGTCACCAGAAGAACTAACTAGTATCGTAGAGGAGTTCTCGTCAGGAACACTTATGAAAAATTCTTGAACTTGAACGTTCAAATCCAAACATATTAAAACCTCTCACCCGTTTGAGTGAGAGGCTTATACTTACTTGAAATTCTCGCGAAAATGCAATTAATACGGAGCCTTGAATTCCGCTTCAGCCTTAGCTACTGCCTGATCTAGGGATAAGCCAGTAAATAGCGCTGCCGGAAATAATCTTCCCGAATTTCCGTCATCAACGAAGGCGCCTACTACAATTCCAGGGATTGCGCTCTCTGGTGAGTTAGGAGCCTTAGGTCCTCCAAGGTCTGTACGACACCAACCTGGGTCGGTGAGATTAATAAGTACATTCTTATCTGACTCAAGGCAAATTCGCTGGAGTTTTGAACCTAGGTCGATAGTAATCTTGTCCAAAGCAGCCTTACTTGCCGAGTATCCAGCTTGCTCAGGCTCAAGAGCGATACCACTTGTAGTATTGACGATACGGCCGAAGCCATTATCAATCATCTTGGGGAGGAAGTGGTAGCAAATAATAGCCGGAGCTATGGTGTTAACCTTGAAGCTTTCTAGGTAATCATTAACTGGCGTTTGGTAGTAATCGGTACGATATGCAATTTGCATACCCGCATTGTTGAGAACAATCTCGACATTGACACCAAAACTATCAATTTCTGCAAGCATTGAACGGACACTATCTTCGCTTGCTAAGTCACATGCGACTGCTTTTACTTCGACCCCCAAGCTGAGTAATTCATTAACTACTGAATCCAGGTGCGATACTTCACGCGCCTGTAATATTAGATTGCATCCTTGCTCAGCCATGAACAACGAAGCGAGACGACCTAGACCGCGTGCCGCTCCTGTTACTAGTGCCCACTTGCCTTTTACATTTACCATCGATAACCTCCGATATTAACAGACTACTGATATTTGATTTTCGCGATTACTTAGCATCTACGGCAATTTGAAGAATGGATGCAACGTCCTCCTCAGAAAGAGAAACGAAGCCTCCTGTCTTACCGCCATTTAGACCAAGATTATGAACCAGAGTTGGAATATCGCTTGCTTTAGCGCCTAAGGACTCAAAATTAATAGGCATTCCAATACTCTTTAGGAATGAACGGAAAGCATAAATTCCTTCTTTAGCAGTAACCTCAGGGTGATCGAAATTCATCTGGCAGCCAAATACTCGAGTTGCCATACGAGCAAATCTCATAACATCATGCGACATAACAAACTCCATCCAGGAAGGCATTACAACCGCAAGGCCTGCACCATGAGCTACATCATATAGACCTGACAATTCATGCTCAATTCCATGGCTGTTCCAGTCCTGACTTCTGCCAACACCTACAATGTCATTATGCGCAACAGTACCTGCCCACATAATATTTGCTCTTGCCTCGTAATTATAAGGATCAGCGATTACTCTTGGTGTCTCTTTAATCATCGTAAGAAGAAGCGCTTCACACAAACGATCAGTCACTTCGACCTCGCGAGTATTCGTAAAGTATCTTTCGAAAATGTGCGCCATAATGTCTGTCGCTCCACATCCTGTTTGGAATGCTGGCAATGTGCACGTTAGCTCAGGATTAAGAATTGAGAAAACAGGGCGAAGCAAATCCGAGCCCGTATCGCGCTTAAGCATAGTTGATTCTTGCGTTACTACAGATGCGCCTGAACCTTCACTTCCTGCTGCAGCGATTGTAAGAATCGTTCCAATAGGAAGAGCCTTAGAAACAACGGCTTTTCCAGAATAGAAATCCCAGAAATCACCCTCATAAGGAACACCACAAGCTATTCCCTTGGCTGAGTCAATACAAGAGCCACCGCCAACAGCCAAAATGAAGTCCACTCCATTAGAACGACATTCATCAATTCCTGTATAAACCAAAGTGTCTCTTGGATTAGGCTTAACTCCACCAAGTTCGATAAAATCTATCCCCTCGCTCTTAAGCGATGCCTTAACTCTATCGACAAGTCCCGACTTAACTGCGGAGCCTGAACCGTAATGAATCAAGACTTTCGTGCCACCATGCTTCCTTACGTATTTGCCTACTTCGTTTTCGCGACCTTTGCCAAAAACAAACTCTGTTGGGCTGAAAAAATCAAAATTATCCATTCACTTCCTCCTTTGCTTTCTCCAATGCTGCAATTACCTTGTCACACCATTGGTCAAACTCATCGTCACAAATCTGGCACTCCTTATGCGATAGCACATACTCTAGAGTACTCCTAATCCCCTCCTCGAATCTCACATTTGGTGTGAATCCAGGAACCGCTCTTTTAAGTTTACTGTTATCGAAAACCACAGAATTCGACTTGTCCCCAATTAAACTGCCCTCAAATTCGTACCCGATCTTCTTACTCGCCTCTGCCAAAAATCTCGAAGATACGTAATATGGCTTGAACTCTACCCCTAATGCCGCTGCTATAGCTTCATATATTTGATTCCAAGTCAAAGTCTCATCATTAGTAATCTGGAAAGCCTCGCCATTTGCATGCGAATTGCCAATTAACCCTACAAAACCTTTCGCAAAGTCACTATTATGCGTCATCGTCCAAAGCGAAGTTCCATCCCCGTGAACAATCACTCGCTTACCCTCAAGCATTCTCTTAATTACCGCATAGCTTCCATTCTTGCCATGCACACCAAGTGGTACCGAACGCTCATCGTAGGTATGGCTAGGTCTGATTATAGTAACCGGATAGCCCTCCTCGCGATACTTACGCATGAGAAACTCCTCGCACTTTATCTTATTACGTGAGTACTCCCAATACGGATTAACTAGGCTCGTGCCCTCTGTAATCACATAATCCTTGGGTAGCTTCGCATACGCTGAAGCTGAGCTTATGTACATATATTGCTTGGTCTTATTCGCGAAAAGCCGATAGTCTCTTTCAACTTGCTCTGGCACGAACGCGATAAAGTCGCAAACCGAGTCGAATTGCATCCCCTCAATTTGTCGCTTTACTGCATCTTCGTCGTTAATGTCCGCCTCAATAGTGTGGATGTTCGATGCCAAAGGAAGTCCATTTGTACGATTACCACGATTCAGCAAATAGAGCTCGTTGCAAGTATCCGCCAGCGCCCTCGTTATCGCCATACTTATAGTTCCAGTGCCACCAATAAAAAGAATCTTCATACATTGGCCTCCTAATCAAGCTTTCCCAATATTGTAGAACTTATCTTCGAAAAAACATAAAAATTCTGGCATAAATGCCGTCCAGAAATAGGACGTTTAATCATCTGCTATAATGATACTCTATAGAAGGTAGTATACTAAAAACAAATGATTTCGGGCAATAACAATTAATGAACAATCGGGCAAAAGAGGACGGAATAAGGCTAGTTATGAAAGCAAAAGAAACAGTATCTATAATCTTGGCGTTGTTCTTTTTGCTCGTCTATCTAATTGGTTTTGGTGCTATTTCCGAATTGATAGTATGTGTACTTCTTGTTTTGATTCTTGCCTTCTCGTATAATGCCGCTCGCCTTCACCTTCGAAGAATACCTGACAAGGAAGCCAAAGAGATCAAGATCAAGGTGATGAAACTGTTATTGGCTTTTTATCTCCTGATTTATCTGCACCTGTTGATTTCATTTACTCTTGGATCAACTTACTTCTACAGACCTTCTTCGTTTGCTTTTGCTAATCAAGATGAATTTGCATTTTACTTAAAACAAAGGACTAATTTTATCCCCTTTTATACTATAAAGAACGCATTCGCAAATGCGTTAGAAAGCCATTCTTATTACTACTTACTAGTAAATGTTGGCGGCAATATTTTGGCATTGATGCCTATGGGTTTGTTTCTTCCAATATTATTCAAAGAGCAGCGTAGACCAGTTATTTTTATTATTACAGTGACACTAATCGTAGCCCTAATCGAATGTATGCAAATGCTGTTCCTTATGGGTTCATGTGATGTAGACGATCTTATACTGAACGTTCTCGGCGCCGTCATAATGTTTTTATTAATGAAGATTTCTTACATTCGCAAACTGACCAACAAGATATTCCCTGGCATCGGTACTGATCTTGAATCAAAGTAGCTTCTCTATAATCAATATGCGAAGTAATCAAAAAAGACTTTATGTTTCCATAAAGTCTTCAATCTCGTCTTTATAATCATAGCAAATGCCATAATCCGGTACATAATGCCTTCCATTTACAAAATCAGCAAACCAACCAACGTATCGAATATAGCTATAACCATTAGGGTAGGTCATGAGATCTGATACTTCTTTCTTCTTTCCTGGCATACTTGTATCTTTTATCGGAAGCACCAGAAAGTTTTCTTTCAAGAATCCTTTATGGCGATTAATAAATGGATACTTCTGATGAAACTGTTCCAGACTAATTTCATATATTGTTACTCTTCCGCCAGAGATAAGCTTGGTATCCATAAGCCAATTGTAGAATAGATCAAGTGCCCTGTCTTCTTTTTTTCTAACGACAATAGCGCCCTCCTTATACCAAGAGTCCATAACGGATATTGAGTCGAGTGGTAAGATATCTATTCTCTCATGTGCATTTGGTATTTTGTAGACGGCTTTTTGCAAATGACGGTTATACATTTTTGTTGTTGCGTAGACTCCAACTATCCACACCAGAATGCCTGCTGCAATAAATAAAAATGGATTGGGTATAAAAATGGCAGAACGAATCGTATCAAAGTGCTGTCTATACTCGAAATAAAAGCTGGCCATATTACCATCAAAACCAATCCAAGTAGAAGTGATGTGCATAAGAAAGCAAAGTATACAGCATATATAGCTCGGTCTTTTGCGTTGCGGCTAAGATGCGTAATTGCGTAAATGTCGGCTTCTTTCTTCTTCATATTACACCTCTAGCTATCTTTTCTCATCAAGCTATCAAGCGTAATTCCATCAAAAAAGTCCTTTGTTAATTGGTAGTAATCCTGCCACATTGAGATGGTACGACATTGATTCTTGCGGTCGCATAAAGGCGCTTCAGTAGCAAGGCATGCAACAGGCGCGAGGTCACCTTCCGTTATTCGAAGAATTTCACCAACTGTGTATTCTCCAGGTGACTTTGTGAGTCTATATCCACCACCTTTGCCCTGAATACCTTCAAGAAGACCTGCCTTCGTAAGTTCAGAAAGAACTCGTTCGAGATACTTAACCGACAGCAACTGTCTGCTGGCGATATCTTTCATTGATATATAATTTCCAACCGAATTCTCAGCAAGATCAATCATTACGCGCAATGAATACCGGCCTCTTGTTGATATCATTATTGCGGACCTCCAAAGCTAATCACTCATTAAATAATGCCGTGGACAAGTATCTGTCTCCAGTGTCTGGCAAGACTGTTACTATTGTTTTGCCTTCATTCTCAGGACGCTTGGCAACCTCAATTGCTGCCCACAATGCTGCTCCGGAGGAGATTCCAACTAGTACCCCTTCCTTACGCCCAACGAGCCTAGCATGTGAGAGTGCATCTTCGTTCTGCACTGTAATTATCTCATCATAAATCGTTGTGTCCAGTATCTCTGGGACAAATCCCGCACCAATTCCTTGAATCTGGTGAGGGCCTGCGATTCCAGTCGAAAGGACCGCCGAAGCGGCAGGTTCCACTGCGACTATATGTATCTTGTCATTCTTTTCCTTCAAAAACTTGCCAACACCTGTTATCGTACCACCAGTTCCAACTCCTGCAACTAGAAAATCTATTTTCCCTTCAGTATCTTCCCAGATTTCTGGTCCTGTTGTCTCAAAGTGCGCCAAAGGATTCGAAGGATTCGTAAACTGACTAGGAATGAAGCTGTCTGTTGATTGTGAAGCGAGTTCTTCCGCCTTAGCTATTGCTCCCTTCATGCCCTTCGCTCCTTCAGTTAGTACAAGCTTTGCACCATAGGCTTTCGCTAGCTGTCTACGCTCTACTGACATTGTCTCAGGCATTACAAGAATTATTTCATATCCTTTTGCAGCAGCTACAGAAGCTAGACCGATTCCAGTATTTCCTGATGTAGGCTCGATTATTACGTCGCCCTGCCTGAGTGTTCCAGCCTTCTCAGCATCGTCTATCATGCGCTTCGCAATTCTGTCCTTAACTGAACCAGCTGGATTAAAGTACTCCAGCTTAGCTAGTATCTTCGCCTTGAGGTCGAATTCCTTTTCGATTCCCTTAAGCTCAAGTAATGGTGTTCTGCCAATTAATTGGTCCGCGGATGTATATATTCTAGTCATTTGATTGTCCTCCATTCATATTATTGCTCGAAAAGCATTGTCAAGATCTTCAATTATGTCGTCGATGTGCTCGGTTCCTATAGAAAGCCTTATCGTGCTTGGTTTTATATACACTTCTGCAAGCTCCTCTTGTGATAGTTGTGAGTGCGTAGTGGTCGCAGGATGAATGACTAGTGACTTAACATCAGCGACATTTGCGAGAAGTGAGAATACTTCAAGACTATCGATAAATTTGTGCGCTTCTTCTGTTCCTCCCTTGATGTCGAACGTAAAGATTGACGCACCTCCAATTGGGAAGTACCTCTTATATAATTCGTGATCTGGATGACTCTCTATGGAAGGATGATTTACTTTCTCCACCAACGGATGATTCACCAAGTACTCCACTACTTTCTTTGTGTTCTCTACATGTCGATCTAATCTTAACGACAATGTTTCTACCCCTTGAAGCAACAAAAAAGCATTAAATGGCGAGATACTTGCGCCTGTATCACGAAGCAAGATAGCTCGAACATACGTAATAAATGCAGCCTTCCCTGCTACTTTTGAGAAGCTAACACCATGATAGCTTGGATTTGCACTCGTAAACTGCTCAAACTTTCCCGACTCCTCCCAATCAAAGTTACCTGAATCAACAATTACTCCTCCTAGAGTCGTACCATGTCCACCCAAGAACTTCGTAGCTGAATGAACTACAATATCCGCACCATGTTCTATTGGTCTGATCAAGTATGGCGTTCCAAAAGTATTGTCAATAACAAGCGGAATCTTGTGGCTATGTGCAATTTCTGCTATTGCGTCTATATCAGGGATGTCAGAATTCGGATTACCAAGGGTCTCCAGATAAATCGCCTTTGTGTTCTCATTAATTGCATTCTTGATCTCTTCTAGATTATGCACGTCTACGAAAATGGTGTCGATTCCATATCTTGGAAGCGTATGAGCGAATAAATTGTACGAACCGCCATATATAGTCTTCTGCGAAACAATGTTGTCACCTTTACTAGCCAAAGCCTCTATCGTGTACGTTATTGCCGATGCTCCCGAAGCTGTGGCCAATCCTGCGATTCCGTCCTCAAGCGCCGCTATTCTCTTCTCGAAAACATCCTGCGTTGAGTTTGTTAATCGTCCATATATGTTACCAGCATCCTGTAAGCCAAATCTTGCTTGGGCATGAGCACTATCTCTGAAAACGTATGAAGTTGTTTGATAAATTGGCACCGCACGTGCATCTGTCGCCGAATCTGGGCGCTCCTGTCCAACATGTAGCTGAAGTGTTTCAAATCTATAATTAGTCATATTAATAATTCCTTTCAATCTATGTAATGTTATTAAGTTGCTGTTTTAACTCATAGCTATCACATTCGACCGAAACGAAAATTAGCTCTCACTAGTCTCTCAAAGTAACTCATAGAATTTCTCCTTATAAGACCTTATTGTCTACCACGTTGGTAGGTAATTCGAATATTATCACGCATCTTCTTTCTGGTCAATAGGAGAAGATCCTTATCTCTAAAGAAACAGGGTTAGCGCTTATTTATCTAGCAGCGTTCTTTGAAGACCTTTTAATTCAAGTATATAATGTCGATATGAGCATATGTATATCATCAAAACAGGATAGTATTTTTCGAAGAGAATTACATAGGTTTTCTCTTCTTACTAGGCTTACGAGCTTGATATTTGCTAGCCTTATTTTGATCTTGTCTTTGGTTGGATGCAGCGTTAAGAATCAATATAAAGAGCTTGAGAATGTAATTTACGATAGCGAAGGCAACTATGAGTGCCTTTTCGACGGCAGAACAAGAAGATTCGTGGTGGTAGTTCCCGCGGGTGCTACTTCAGATTCGCCTTTGCTTTTCATGCTGCATGGAGCATCCGGCACGTCTGATGGGTTTATGTTACAAACCGATATGAACGAAGTAGCTTCTGACAGGGGCTTTGTACTTGTCTACCCGCAAGGTGTCGGCGAGAAGGAAGGTACCTCTTCAGCTATGGGATGGAACAACAATTTAAGTAGCGAAGAAGGAAATGATGACGTTGGTTTTATTACCGCAATAGCGCAATATATCGAGGACATTCTCGGCTATGGCAAAACCTCGAGAGCTCTGCTTGGTTTTAGTAATGGTGGTTTTCTTGCATACAGAATTGCAATAGAAAGGCCAGAATTATTTGACGCAATAATTAGCGTATGTGGAACAATAATGCCTAGCGTTTGGGATGAGAAAAGCAATAGCAGGGATAGTAATGATCCTCCTATTTCAATACTTCAGATTAACGGTACAGAGGACGACGTGGTACCTCTAGATGATGCCTCAATTTATGGCGGTAGGACACCTCACATGGACAAAATTATTGAGTATTGGATAGACTTCCTTGACTTAGATCAAGAGAGCGCAATATCACTGTCTGATATAGTAACGGCCACAACTTATTATTCATCAACAAGTCGTAACCGTTTCACTTATGTTCTTATAGATGGTGGCCGTCACTCTTGGCCTGATTCAAGTTCTGTCGGTTTTGATGTGCGCACATTCATCTTGGATTATTGTGAATCCAGTTTCAGCTAAGGTTCTAACGGTATACTTTTTTTCTCAATAGATTTGTGCGTGGCGAATGCAAGAAGAGACTACTGGCAGAAGCCAGTAGCCTCATATTGTCGGACTCCTATCCGAAGAATAGTACTGTAATAGTACTGTAATGCTATAAGAATTTACTCGACGTCTTGAAGTGCTGCATAGCCTTCTTCACCGGTCCTAATCTTAACGACATTCTCAACATCGTGTATGAATATTTTTCCGTCGCCGATATTTCCGGTATAGAGGACTTTCTTTGCTGTATCAATAACCAGTCGTACGGGAACCTTCGCTACAACGATCTCGACCTGCACTTTAGGAAGGAGACTAATCTCAGTCTCTACTCCACGATAGTATTCTGTCTTGCCCTTTTGAACACCGCAGCCTAATACCTGCGTTACAGTCATACCAGTTATTCCAATCGAATTCATAGCTTCTTTTAGAGCTTCAAAACGACTCTGTTTGGTAATGATATCAATCTTTGTAATCTTGACATCAGAGGCGACAGCTGTTCTAGGAGAGGAAACAAGCTCAACAGGAACAGCACGATCTATGGAAACAGCCTTCTCAGGCATTACAGGAACCGTTCCCTTTCCTACCACGTAATTTTTGAAACGAGCGAGTTGCTTGATTGGCGCATTGTCTGCTGAATCAAAGTCGAGCTCTGATCTGGTAAGAACACTGTCTGGATAAGCAAGGACACCCATCTCAGGAACATCAAGACCTTCTAGTTCATCTTCGGGGGATACTCGTAGTCCCCAGACCTTATCAAGAACTTTGAAGAAGACGAACGAGAGACCGAAACCCCAAACGATGAGGACAAGGAGAGCTATACCTTGAGCAAGTAGCTGTGAGGCATCTCCAAAAAAGAGCCCTCTGACACCACCTGCAACACCGTTCAGACCATCGCCATAAGAACCATCAGCGAACAATCCAAGGGAGATAACACCCCAGAATCCGTTGACACCGTGGACAGAGATAGCTCCGACTGGGTCATCGAGCTTAAACTTTTTCTCTACGATTGGAACGGCAATGCAAACAAGGAATCCTGCAACAAGGCCGATGATCATAGCAGAAAATGCATTGACGAATGCACAGGGTGAAGTGATTGCAACAAGTCCTGCGAGAGCACCGTTTGCCGTCATAGAAGGATCAGGCTTACCGTATTTAATCCACATGAAAGCCATTGCAACAAGACCACCGATAGCACCAGCAATCATTGTATTCGTCGCGACAACGGTTAGTCGAAAATCTGAAGAGTTCAATGTGGATCCTGCATTAAAGGCGAACCAGCAGAAGAAAAGTATGATGGTTCCTATAATCGCCATCGGGATATTATGACCAGGGAAGGCACGAGCACTTCCATCTTTCTTGAACTTTCCTATACGTGGTCCGAGAACAATCGCACCAGCCAAGGCAAGCATACCCCCCATTGAATGAACGACAGCTGATCCTGCAAAATCTACGACACCATGTCCGATACCAAACTTAGAGCCGAGCGTTGCGAGCCAGCCGCCACCCCAAACCCAGTTTGCAAATAAAGGATACAGGAAAATCGATATAAAGAAGGACGTGATTACTACGGCAGAGTACTTGACTCGTTCTGCCATTGCACCAGTCGGAATCGTGACTGTCGTATCCATAAAGACCATCTGAAAGAAGAATAGAGCATATATTCCTGCATCATATGTACCGAGAAGAGCAAAGCCCTTATATCCCAATATTCCTCCGATTCCAGGAATAGAAAGCATCGCGTTTAGCGCAGCTCCACCGCTTCCGAGCCCGGCAGCTCCGCCGGAGCCGCCCATTTGCAGAGCAAAACCAATTAGAAAGTATCCAATCGCACCAACTAGAAATACCATGAGATTCATCGTCATAGTATGCGCGGCATTCTTGCCTCGGCAGAATCCGGTCTCTACCATGGCAAAGCCGCACTGGAAGAAGAAGACCATAAAGGCACAGATCATGATCCAAACGTAGTTGGATCCGAAGTAACCTTTGTTTGCGGTCGCCGCGACGGAGTCAAGAGTCTCATCGCCTGTAGTTGCGATATACGACACCCCTGTTGGATCAGCTGCTGATGAGTCTCCACGAAGCGCATAGCCGATTACTAATACGATACTGACGATGATGATAAATACCGCCAGAATACCGATGTATTTTTTCGTATTTTTCATAACATATCCTCCTGTTTCATTTATTTTCGTCTCAAATCAGAGTTTTTTGTTTTTCGGGAACAGATTTGACCAAGAGAAACGAGCGCCGCTTTTTTTAACTTGGCGCGCCAGACGTTGGACGGACATAAAGTTCCGGATGCCCAGAAATCCCACGACCAATCCGAAGACAGCCCCATGGATCTGATTACCCATCACTGCGAAACTATAGTCGCTGATGATGCTTACTACCGCCAGACCCAGACCGGCCAGTACTATGGCAATTGCACCCGCATAGAGAGCAAGAATTTGTGGGGCTCCAGCACTCTTGGTGACATACACTTTCTGGGACATATACATTCCTCCATTTTCTTCTAAAGGCTAAATACCGTAATCCCGCTGCGCAGCTTGGATTCTTCTTGTTATGCTCTCGAAAAAAGTAAAAGGCGCTCGTTCTCATATGAGTTCGAGCGCCTTTGCTTATGAAAAATATAACAGATTAGGAAAGCTGTGTCAACACTTTATGCAATTCTATAGTAGATAAATTGCAATTTTGTGCAATCCGCTTTGCGCCTTGATTCGCTTATTTCTTGTTTTTCAAGGCATTTGTGAAATAATCGCTGCTTGCGGCCTACAATTTATGCAATTATTCTTCGCCACTCTCTCATTTTAGAGAGAATTCAGTTTATGGGTATACTCCCATTATAGGAGAACTTGTATTCGCTAGTAGTGCCTGGTCGTTCTTCACATATTTCTTGAAAAAATGTAAAAATTTAGTTCATAGTAATTCAGCGTTCTTAATTAAATTATTATTCATATTCGTTAGAGAGCATAAGCCTTACAAAGTTAATTTATATTTACTAGCGACAATATAAGTGACAAATGTCTATAGACTTAAGCCTTTTTTTCTGTTAGTATGACAAAGTACTTGATGGTTAATTCATACTTTCAAGCACGTAAAATTAAATATTTGACACGGGAATCCGTGAGGGAGTAGTGGCGCGCGAGCGTGGCTGGTCAACATCCTGATCATACGATCTGGCCTGTCTTAAATAACGAGACTCATGTATTAACTTTTTCGAGAAGTCTAAGTCTTATGCCTATTATGGCGTTCTGGCTTATTCATGGAGGAAGTCGATACTTGGGTTTTTTTGTTGTCGCAAAAAAGGAGGCTATTATGCTACTAGAAATCAACGACATTCACAAGAAATTTGGTTCTGGCGACAGTGAGGTTCAAGTCCTCAAGGGCATCGACATCAGTGTTGAAAAAGGCGAACTCACCGTATTACTTGGGCCATCTGGTTCAGGCAAGTCCACCCTTCTCAACATTATCGGTGGAATTGATAGCGCTGACTACGGTTACATCGCTATCAACGGAGAGCGAACAGCCGACATGAGCGAGAAAGCTCTCACGGAATACAGGCGTAAGCACTTAGGTTACATTTTCCAGCAATACAATTTGATTCCGAATTTAAACGTCAAAGAGAACATCGAGGTTGGCGCGTATTTGAGTGACAATTCCTTGAATGTTGATGAGGTTTTGCGCACTTTGGGGCTTTATGAGCACAGGCACAAACTTCCAAATCAACTTTCCGGAGGACAACAGCAGCGAACAGCTATTGGTCGTGCGGTTGTCAAGAATCCTGACATTTTGCTATGCGATGAGCCTACAGGAGCACTCGACTACAACACTTCGAAGGAGATCCTACAACTTATCGAAAGTATCAAGACAAAGTATGGCAACACCATAATAATGGTTACGCATAACAGCGCTATCAAGAATATGGCCGACAGAGTAATTAGGCTTCACGATGGCAAAGTTCGCGAAAATTACGTTAACACGAATCGCGTTGCAGCAGCTGACCTTGATTGGTAATCGAGCAACCTAAACTGGAGGTGCTATTATGAATAATCCTTTGAATCGCCGATTTTTTCGTGAACTTAAAGACGATATCGGCAAGTATTTAGTTATCTTTATTTTCTTAGCAGGTATGATTGCTATTGTATCTGGCTTCCTAGTAGCTGGCGAAAGTATGACTGCAGCCTACGATGAAAGCTACGAGAAATATAACGTTGAGGACGGCAATTTTGTCCTTGCTAACGAAGCCTCAGATGAAGATATTGACAGCTTTGAGACAGCCTCACAATATAACACCGTGATATATCCTAACTTCTATCAGCAAGGCGAAGTATCAAGTATTAGTTCTAGGGCAACTCTAAGACTTTATAGTGATCGAACAAGTAGCGAAGCTATGAACAAGGTTTGCCTCATTGAGGGCAATATGCCAGAGAACGAAGACGAGATTTGCCTCGACCGAAACTTCGCTATAAATAACGAAGTGACAATAGGTGACAGTATCACTTTCCTTGGACGTGATTTTACCATTTGTGGTTATGTCGCGATGCCAGACTATTGCGCCCCGTTTGAGAAACCTAACGAGACGATGTTTGATGCGCGTATTTTCGGCACAGGTATTGTGACCCAAGATGCTTTTGATAGCTTCGATGATACTTATATTCACTATCAATACTCATGGCGATATGAGACAACGCCTAAGAACGATGCAAAGGCGAAGACTATGGGTGACGACTACCTTGAGAAGCTGATCCCTATAGTATATACAGGTGGCAACAGCCTTGTATCATTTACGCCTGGCTACATGAATCAAGCCATTTCTTTCCCTGATGGCGATATTACAAAAGATCAAGCTACGATCATTACTTTTATGTATCTGTGTATTGTGATTATGGCGTTTGTTTTCGCGATAACAGCAAATAGTACAATTCTTAAAGAGTCCCGCGTAATAGGAACTCTCCGAGCTTCAGGTTACTCGAAAGTTGAGCTGATCTTGCACTACCTCGCACTTCCTATGTTTGTTGTGCTTCTTGCTGGCATTGTCGGTAATATTTGTGGATATACCGTCGTCAAAGACTTTGCGGCGAATATGTACTACAGAAGCTACAGCTTGCCAACATATGTGACGCTCTGGAATACAAATGCCTTCATAAAGACGACCATAATTCCTCTTGTCGCTTTCTTCGTTATAGAATTAGTGTCTCTTATATGGAAGTTTCGCTTCAGTCCTTTGGATTTCTTAAGGCAGAACATTACTTCGTCTAAGCGAAAAAAAGCGATCCGCCTAAACTCCAAGATTGGCATTCAATCGCGCTTCAGACTGCGTGTAATTCTGCAAAATCTTCCAAACTACGCGATGATTTTTATAGGCGTGTTCTTTGCAAACGTTATACTAGTTTTTGGATGCGTACTATCGCCAATGTTGAGTCACTATGCGGATACGATTACAAGCAGTTTGCTTTGCGAACACCAATATGTACTTAAGAACCAAGTCGAGCTAGCAAACTCCAACGAGGGCAGCGACGAGGAAGTGGACGCCGAGCGTTTTGGCATTCAGTCTCTGATTATCGAGTCGGGTGATTGGAAGGAACCTGTTATTACTTACGGAATTGTTCCTAATAGTAGATATATCGATATTGATAACTTTGGAACAGATGATGAAATCCCGATAGTTTCAGTCTCCAACGCTCTCGCGGAGAAATTCAATTTGGGTGTTGGCGACGTCTTCACTCTTGACGAAGAATTTGAAAACAGGTCTTATGAATTCGAAGTCGGACAAGTCATAGACTTCCCTGGCTCCATAGCTATCTTCATGGAAGAGGACGCCTTCAACAAAGTATTTGATTTGGAGGAGGGTTCTTTCTCAGGTTACTTCTCAAACACAAATCTTGTCGACGAGGGTATTCTCGACGAGTCTAACGTCGCAACAGAAATCTCGAGAGACGACTACTTGAAAATATCGCGCCAAGTAGAAATCTCAATAGGTGATTTGATGCAGTTGTTCAGTCTTTTTGGAATTCTCGTCTTCATGCTTATTGTGTATCTTCTTTCTAAAATAGTAATCGAGAAGAATGCTACATCTATTTCAATGATTAAGATTCTAGGCTACCGCAATGGCGAAATCAACAAGATCTATGTAGCGGCGACATCCATTATCGTTGTCCTCTCGATAGTTATCACGGTTCCCCTCGCAAGCATGCTAATGAGCTATCTGGTAGAAGCGCTTTTCATGAGCTTCAATGGTTGGATTCCTTATTATGCTCCCCCGTTGCTATTACCTGAAATGTGCGGCATCGGAATTGTCAGCTACGCAGTGATTGCTTTTTTCATGACGCTTCGTATCAAGAAAGCCTCATTATCCGCAGCGCTGAAAATTAACGAATAGGACATATAATGTCAAGGTCCTTTGTTTACCTATTATGCTTCGTGATGTACAATTATGTTATGTATCGGCCGCTTCGAAAAGGTCGGATAATTTCTTTTCGAGCAATACGAGGTACCTAGGATGCTTACTAATTACGATTTCGATGATTTAACAGCATTATTGGTTAGTATACGTTTTAATCCATATCGGGACTTCTATGTAGAGGCTTTGGATGCCTTGACTAAGTACATTGAGAAGAATCAATTTGATACGCCAGTGGAATCGAGCGCTGTTCGCCATTTGCTTTCAAAGTATGTGAACTTTAATGATCAATTGCTTGCGTGGGTACATAATCCTTGCTTGTTTACGGGTGCAACAAGAACTATTGGTGGTGCATCGACATACTTGATAATTGTCAAGATTTTTTCAACACTTCTTGCGGTTATCTATGAGAAGGAATATGATCGTGCAGTAAGCCTAGCCAGCGCCAGCCGCAACATTCCTGCTATTCTAGCTGATTACGAGGGTGACGAGGCAAAGATTCGTAAGAAAATCGCTGTCGAGATAAAGCCATATCGTAACGACTTTGACAAGTTCTTTCTACAAACAGAACTTAAGGCATATCCTACCAAATAAGGTATAATAGTGGCGACAATTTGATCGAACTATTAAACAAGGTGTGGTGGAAAGCTAATGCAAAGTAACAACAGTTCGCCTGCGAGTGCGGCTAAGACAATCAAGATCCGAAGCTTCATCAAAGGCGAATTTGTTCTTTTTGCATCTTTGTTATGTGCAATAGTATCTTCATTTTTCTGCCCGCCATCTGTAGACTATTTGGGCTATATCGATTGGAATGTTCTTTCTCTTCTAATGTGCCTCATGCTTACTGTTGAAGGCTTCACTAGTATTGGTTTTTTCACAATTATTGCTAATAAGGTAACTAAGTCAATTCATCACTTCACGATACTCGTGTTGATGCTTGTGCTTCTTCCTTTTATTGTCGCTATGCTAGTTACAAATGACGTCGCGCTAATCGCCTTCGTCCCTTTTGCAATTACTATTCTTGTCAAGATGGATCGTAAAGCCCTAATTATCCCAGTCGTTGTCCTTCAGACAATCTCTGCCAATTTAGGTTCAATGGCAACACCTATTGGAAATCCTCAAAACTTATTTGTCTTCACGAAGTATGAGTTGAGCATAGGGCAATTCGCTTCTGTCGTATTGCCTTTTATACCTCTTGGAGTTGCACTGCTAGTTATAGTTACTAGCCTAATCGTTCTTTACAATAATAGAACTAGAAAAGAGAAAGCAATCGTTGCTTCGAATTCACTACCTCAGTTGCAAACTCAATCGCCAGTTCAATCAACAGCGGATGATGCAGCTTTATCGAAAATGCCAATCTCGCGCGTGATAGTATATACGTTACTTTTCGTGCTGTGCATACTTTCTGTAGTAAGAGTTGTGGACTACTTCATTACCTGGGCTATAGTACTAATTGCCTTCTTCATAGTAGATAGAAAGCTCATAATTAGGATTGATTGGTGCCTGCTTCTCACCTTCATCTGCTTCTTCATTTTCTCTGGGAATATAGGAAACATAGAAGTCATTAAATCATTTGTGGTTTCATTAATGCAGAAGAATGTATTCTTTTGCAGTCTTGGACTAAGTCAAGTTATAAGTAACGTTCCAGCAGCAATCCTTCTTTCTGGTTTCACCGACAATTGGCGCGACCTTATTCTTGGTGCTGACATTGGAGGTCTTGGAACTCCTATTGCTTCTCTGGCAAGCCTTATTTCACTTAAGATTTATATGAAGATGAAGGACTCACGCCCTGGTAGATACATACTATGTTTCCTAGCACTCAACGCTTTATTTCTAATAGTTTTTATCGCTATAGCAGTTTTGCATGGGTAACGCTAGTCTTACATTCTTCTGAATCGTTCGTAACGTTTATTCGCGATATCCTCGCCCAAGAGACTATTGCTATTTGACAGGAAGCTAAGGATTTGCTCCTTCAAATTAGTTGCTACTCCTTCAAGAGATTCTTCATTCATCGTCTCTGGCTCATCAATAATTCGATCAATGATACCTAGAGAGAGTAAGTCGTTAGCTGTTAACTTCATCTCGGAGGCAGCCTCGTTCGCACGCTTGGCATCCTTCCAAAGAATACTTGCATAACCTTCAGGTGAAAGAATTGCATAAATCGCATTCTCTAGCATCCAAACTTGGTCAGCTACTGCCAAAGCAAGCGCTCCACCGCTTCCGCCTTCGCCAATAACAATAGACAAAATGGGCACCTTCAATGTGGACATCTCGTATAGGTTAGTTGCAATTGCTTCGCCTTGTCCTCTCTCCTCTGCCTCTAATCCACAGAAAGCTCCGGGAGTATCAACGAAGAGAATGATTGGACGATTGAACTTCTCAGCTTGCTTCATTAGTCGAAGTGCTTTTCGATAGCCGTCAGGTGAGGGCATACCAAAGTTACGTTTAATATTGTCCGTAGTATTCTTGCCCTTAGCCTCAGCAATCACTGTAACTGCTTGTCCGCCTATGTGCGCGATGCCACCAATGATTGCTTTGTCGTCCTTAAAATATCTATCTCCATGCATTTCGCAGAAGTCATCGAACATTGCACTGATATAGTCGTCAGCTACCGGGCGATTTTTTTGTCTTGAAATGCACACCTTGTCCCAGGCTGAAAGCTTTGAGTTCTTGCGCTTTTTTGCCTTGGAATTTGAAGAGACGGTATTTGCATTTGCTTTGCTAGCATTTTTCGCGATATCCGCTACTACTTTGCTACCTAGCGTTGACTTATCCGCTGAGTGGAATGTAAGAAGAAGGTCGAGAGTGGACTTCATTTCTTTTCGAGAAACAATAGCATCTACAAAACCATGCTCGAGAAGAAATTCCGAACGCTGGAAGCCCTCAGGAAGTTTCTGACCAATGGTTTGCTCAATTACACGAGGACCTGCGAAACCAATTAATGCTCCTGGCTCGGCTAAAATAATGTCGCCTAGCATAGCAAAACTCGCTGTAACGCCTCCCGTTGTAGGATCAGTCAATACAGAGATATAAAGCTGGCCAGCATCGGAGTGCCTCTTGAGGGCTGCCGAGGTTTTCGCCATTTGCATCAAAGAGACAATGCCCTCTTGCATTCTAGCTCCACCAGAGCAAGCAAAAATAATCACCGGGAGCTTTCTCTCCGTCGCGCGTTCAACAGCACGAGTGATTTTCTCACCCACATTGCTTCCCATTGAAGCCATCATAAAACGACAATCGCATACGCATAGAACTGTCTCGTTCTTTCCAATTTTGCCAATACCAGTAATTACAGCCTCATCTAGACCCGTCTTCTCCATAAGACCTTGAAGCTTGGCCTCATATTCAGGAGTACCTAGAGGGTTTTTAATAGATAAATCAGTATCCCATTCAACAAAAGAATCTTCCTCAGTAATGCTCTTTATTCTAGTTCTGGCATCCATTCGAAAATATGCTTCGCACTCAGGGCAAACGTAATAATTCTTGCTTACCTCTTCAGTAAACACGGCAGCAGAACACTTTGCGCACTTGCAAAGCATTCCTTCTGGTGCAGAAGGCTTGTTGATATCCTCCCCATTCTCCTTAGATGTGCTGTGATTGACGAAAGCTGCTTTTTTGAACAAATAACGTAATTCCATATTATCCCCTGCTTATCCCTTAAGACTCTGACTTCTTGAGCTTCTCGATAAAGTCGATATCCGTTTTACCATTGATGAAGTCCGGATGATTAACTAGTTCATATTGATAGTCAACATTTGTCTTGATTCCTGTAATAATTACCTCGCCTAAAGCCATTTGCATTTTGCGAACCGCCTCTTCTCTAGTAGAAGCATGAACAATAAGCTTGGCAAGCATTGAATCGTAATAAGGCGGAATTACTAGACCTGAGTAGATGGCCGAATCAACTCGAACGCCAGGGCCACCTGGAAGATACATGTCGGCAATAGTGCCTGGGCATGGTCTAAACTTCTTGTCTGGATCCTCGGCATTGATACGACACTCAATTGAATGACCGCGAATGACTACATCATTTTGGCCAAAGCTTAATGGCTGTCCAGATGCTATCTTAATTTGCTCTTTAATGAGGTCGATACCTGTAACCCATTCGGTTATTGGATGCTCAACCTGAATTCTTGTATTCATCTCCATGAAGTAGAAATTACCATTTGGTTCAAGGAGAAATTCAACCGTTCCAGCGTTCTCGTAGTTGACAGCCTTCGCTGCTTTAACGGCAGCCTTACAAATGGCTTTTCGAAGTTCAGGAGAAAGCGACTCGCAAGGAGTCTCCTCAATAAGCTTCTGATGGTTACGCTGAATGGAGCAATCTCTCTCTCCAAGGTGAACGACGTGACCAAATTTGTCTGCGAGAATTTGCACCTCAATGTGCTTTGGATGCTCAATATAGTGCTCAATATACATGCTCGCGTCGCCGAAAGCATTTTTTGCCTCTTTTTGTGCAGTAACAAAAGCCTGCTCGAAGTTCTCCTCGTTTCTAGCTACACGCATGCCCTTACCGCCACCGCCAAGGGAAGCCTTAATCATTACGGGATATCCAGCCTTAAGTGCAAGCTTCTTGCCCTTTACTACAGAAGTCACTGCCTCTGCGCTTCCCGGGATTGTTGGAACTTCGGCCTCTTGCATGGTTCTCTTAGCTTCGGCTTTATTGCCAGCTTGAGCCATCATTTCAGCCGTTGGTCCGATAAAAGTAATGTTGCACTTCTCGCAAATTTTCGCGAATCTGCTGTCTTCCGAAAGAAATCCAAATCCAGGGTGAATCGCATCTGCACCTGAACAAAGCGTCGCACTAATTATGCGACTTACATTCAAATAACTTTCACTCGAAGGCGCCGGTCCAATGCAAATAGTTTCGTCAGCAAGTTGCGCATGAAGAGCAGTCTTATCTGCTTGCGAGCAAACAGCAACCGTCTGAATTCCCATCTCACGGCATGCGCGAATTATTCTTACGGCAATCTCGCCTCGATTAGCTATTAGAATTTTCTTAATCATTTATTCCTCTTATCTCATTATTGCGAACTTAATTGTGCATGACACAGCAAGCTCGCCATCTACTGTAGCTGTCGCTTCACCCATACCAATAGGACCTCTTACGGCAGTAATTCTGGTCTCAAGCCTTAGCCTGTCGCCGGGAACTACCAACCTTTTAAACTTGCACTTGTCTATCCCTGCAAAAACTGCGGTCTTACCCTTAAACTCATCCTTGCTTAGGATTGCAACAGCTCCTGTCTGAGCCAAAGCCTCAACCATCAAGACGCCTGGCATTATTGGTGTTTCAGGAAAATGTCCCCTGAAGAAATACTCATCAAAAGTGACATTCTTATATCCTATTGCATACTCTCCTGGAACATAATCTTCGATGCAGTCTACTAGAAGAAAAGGATGTCTATGCGGAATAATTTCTTGTATTTGTGCGATATTTAATTTGTTACTCATTCTGATTTACTCCTTTTCAAGAAATTCTGAACAAAGGCTGTCCGAACTCAACATTGCACTCGTTCTTGACTAGAATCTCAGATATGACACCATCACAATCGCTCTCGATCTCGTTCATCATCTTCATTGCTTCAATAATTGCGAGAACCTGACCCTTCTTGACATGATCGCCAATCTTAACAAAAGGATCCGTTCCTGCTGCTGGGCTTGCATAGAAAACGCCTACTAGTGGTGAATTAATCAATACACCTTCCTCAACTGCCTCTTCTTTATTGCTTGAATTGGATTTTGAAGAACCTTCTTCACATGCTAGGGATTGGAATTGCGCTTGAGCTGTTGCTAACGCGTTTGGAACAACTGTTCCAACAACTTGGCTTTGATCCACAAATTGTGTAACAACATTTTTTGATCCGTGCAAATTTAGACTGAAATCTCCGTCCTTATACTCAAAGCTATCAAGATTTGAATCCGATACAGCCTTAATAAGCGACAACATATCTTCCACATTAAAAGTTTGCGTGTTCTTGTCTGCCATTTTCTTTCCTCCGACTCTTAAACCTTTTAAGCCTCTTAAGCCTCATACTTCTTGAGCAAAATCGACGCATTGTGTCCGCCAAAGCCCAAGGAATTGCTCATCGCGTAGTTGACCTTTGTATGTACACCAGAACCAAAGCAATAGTCCAAATCCATATCCTCATCTGCCTCACTTGAACCAGCAGTAACATGAATGTAGTCCTCGCAAATTGATTTAACGCATACGATTGCTTCTATTCCTCCAGCTGCTCCTAGTAAGTGTCCAGTCATGGACTTAGTAGAATTTATCTTCAGCTTCTTTGCGTGATCCTTGAAGGCATATTTTATTGCTCTTGTCTCGAAAAGGTCGTTATGGTGAGTAGATGTTCCGTGTGCATTGATATACTCAACATCACTTGGAGAAGCATTTGCTTCGTTCATAGCCATAATCATAGCCATACCTGCACCGCTTCCATCCTCAGCTGGTGAAGTTATGTGGTATGCATCGCAAGTGGAACCATATCCAACAATTTCTGCCAGAATCTTTGCACCTCTTGCCTTAGCATGCTCGAGTTCCTCAAGAACAATAACTCCAGAACCTTCGCCGATTACAAAACCATCTCTATCCTTATCAAAAGGTCTAGAAGCTAGGCTTGCATCTTCATTAGTAGATAGCGCCGTAAGAGCTGTAAATCCAGCTACACCCAAAGGACATACCGCACTCTCTGTACCACCAGCAAGAATTACTTCAGCCTCGCCATGCTTTATAGAATGAAAAGCCTCGCCAATAGAATTCGTGCCTGAAGCACAAGCAGTTACCACGTCGATATTCTTGCCCTTAAGACCAAATTGAATTGCTACATTTCCAGCAGCCATATTCGAAATCATCATCGGAATAAACAAAGGATTAACTCTAGCTGGGCCCATATTCATAAGCTTCTCGTGCTCGCGATCGCTAGCTTGCAAACTTCCAACGCCACATCCAATAATTACACCAACACGGAACAAGTCTTCCTTGTCTAGGTCAAGACCTGACTCGTCTAGCGCCATCTTAGATGCAGCAACAGCATACTGGGAGAAAAGTTCCATTCTTTTCGCCGACTTAAAATCCATATATAGCTTTGGATCGAAGTCCTTAACCTCTGCGGCCAACTTAACCTTATAGTCCGTTGTATCAAATTTTGTTATTGGGCCTACACCACTTTTACCTTCGACAAGTCCTTCCCAGAAAGACTGAACATCATTTCCAAGAGGCGTAATCGCACCCATTCCAGTTACTACAACACGTCTACTCATATAACTCTCCTTTATTCTCACATGCACATTCCGCCGTCAACGTTAATTACTTGTCCTGTAATGTACGAAGCACTTGGCGATGCTAGAAAAGCAATTGCATCAGCAATATCCTCTGGTCGACCATATTTCTTTAGTGGAATTGTATTAAGAAGTGACTCTTTGATTGAATCCTTTAGCACTGCTGTCATATCTGTCTCAACGTAGCCAGGAGCAATAGCATTTACTGTAATTCCTCTTGAAGCTAACTCTCTAGCACAACTTTTCGTAAGACCAATAACGCCAGCTTTGGAAGCCGCATAATTAGCTTGTCCTGCATTTCCTGAAATTCCTACAACTGAGCTTAAGTTAATGATTTTTCCACTTCTCTGCTTCATCATGATGGATGCAACAGCCTTAGTGAAGTTAAATGTGCCCTTAAGGTTCGTTGCAATAACAGCGTCAAAGTCATCCTCCGACATTCTAATTAGTAGACCATCTCTTGTTATTCCCGCGTTATTTACAAGAACATCAATTGAATCGAAGTCTTCACTAATCTCCTTTACTGTGCTTTCAACTTGAGCTGAATTTGAGACATCACACTTATATGCCTTTGCCTTAACTCCAAGCTCTTCAATGATGCCAATCGTCTCGTTGGCCTTCTCTTCATTGCCTGCATAACAGATAGCTACGTTGAAGCCTTTTTTTGCTAGCTTAATTGCTGCTACTCTTCCTATTCCTCTAGAGCCACCTGTAACAATTGCTACTTTTGTATCACTCATTGCCCGTTCTCCTTGTAGTTGTTTATGTATTCAATAGCTGATTCAGCCTCTTCAATTGACGACACATTAATGCACTTTGCATTTGGTAACGTTTTCTTTATGAAACCGTTTATTGTTTTTCCTGGGCCTATTTCAACAAATAGATCCACTCCCTCATCTTCCATAACCTTAAGGCTTTCTTCCCAACGAACTGAAGATGCTACTTGGTGCTGAAGGTTGTCTCTAATTCGAGCACTATTGTGATTTAAAGTTGCATCTATGTTGGCTACATAAGGAATGGTAAGTTCACTAATCGGAATATTATCTAGTTCTTCTCTAAGCTTAGCCCCTGCACTATCAAGAAGAGGTGAGTGGAAAGGTCCGCTTACATTCAGAACCACCACTTTCTTAGCTCCTGCTTCTTTTAACTTCTCGCAGGCATTCTCAACAGATTGCTTTCTTCCTGTAATTACTATTTGTCCTGGGCAATTGTAGTTCGCGACATATGCGCCATCAATTTCATCTATTACATCGTTAACTTGATCACTGGTTAGACCAATAATTGCGGCCATTAAACCAACGCCTTCTGGTACTGCTTCCTGCATAAGCTTGCCTCTCTTACGAGTTAGTCGAACAGCATCTTCGAATCGCATTGCTTTGGCGCTTACAAGTGCACTATACTCACCAAGAGATAGTCCAGCACAAATACTTGGGTTAATTCCATTATCTTCAAGGAAGGAAGCAATTATGCCGCAGGTTGCCACTAGAGCAGGCTGAGTATACTCAGTAATATTTAGTTTCTCGTCTTCTTCCTGAATTAGCTTACGCATGTTAATTCCACAACAAGATGAAGCTGCGTCAAGCATCTTGGATGCTTTCTCGCTAGCGCTCCAGAATTCGCTTCCCATTCCTATCTTCTGGCATCCTTGACCTGGAAAAACAAAGGCTATCTTCATACAAACATTTCCTCAATAATTGTTTTACATGATCTTTGCTTACATACTAGACCAGATATTTGACCAGCCATGAAGCTACCCATACTGGTGTCTCCATCGACTACTGCTTTTCGAAGAGAACCAAGACTTAATTGCTCCAGCTCTTCCAAAGTAGCGCCTTCTTCTTCAAGTCTCATGTACTCTCTAGTAAGACCATTACGAATAGCTCTAACAGGGTGACCTGTCGAACGGCCAGTAACCTTAGTGTCAATATCTTTCGCCTTAAGAACCATATCTTTATAATTCTGATGAATATTTGTTTCATCTGCAGCTACGAAAACGGTGCCACATTGAACTGCCTGCGCGCCCAAAGCAAAAGCCGCCTTAACTCCTCTTGCATCAGCTATACCGCCTGCTGCAATTACAGGAATGCTTACGCTGTCTACCACTTGTGGAACTAGTGTCATAGTCGTCGCTTCGCCAATATGTCCACCTGACTCAGTGCCTTCAGCAACAACCGCATCAGCTCCGCACTTTTCCATTCTCTTGGCATAGGCTACGGAAGCAATAACTGGGATAACCTTGATTCCAGCTGCTTTCCAATCTGCCATGAATTTCTCTGGTGAGCCTGCTCCAGTCGTGACGACCTTAACTTTCTCTTCAATAAGAACCTTTGCAATTTCTGGAGCATGTGGATTCATGAGCATTACGTTTACGCCAAAAGGCTTACTTGTTAGCTCTCTTGCCTTACGAATTTGATCGCGTACCCAATCACCATTGCATCCGCCACTTCCAATGATTCCTAGTCCGCCAGCTTCAGATACAGCCGCCGCCAAATGGTAGTCAGCTACCCAAGCCATACCACCTTGTATAATTGGATATTCAATTCCTAGAAGTTCTGTAACTTTTGTTTTCATTTTAAGTACCGCCTGCCTTATGTTGTATTCCTATGCTGTATTCCTATCTCGAAAATTCTTTTAAAGTTCTATATATGTAGCGCCCCATGAAAGTCCGCCACCAAAGCTTGATAGTACTAGCTTCATGCCTTCCTTGAGTTCACCCTTTTTTCTTAGTTCATCTAGCAAAACAGGAATGCTTGCCGATGATGTGTTTCCTGTATTTTGAATGTTCATTGGGAACTTGAGTATGTCTACTTTAAGTCTCTTAGATACCGACTCGATGATTCGCTTGTTAGCCTGATGAAGTACATATAGGTCGATTTCCTTAGCTTCTTTACCAATTTTTGCTAATAAGTCCTCTATCACCTTTGGTACCTCAGTTACTGCAAATTTGAAGACTTCTTGTCCTTTCATTCGCATGTAGATGGATTCTTTGAAAGCATCTGTTTGCTCGACGTCTTGCATGGCGCTCTCGCAGTGCAGGCAGTCGCCTCTTTTTCCAGAAGCTCTCATTATAAAATCACATTCCACTTTCTCGTTCTTCTTAAGAACAATAGCTCCCGCTCCGTCTCCGAAAAGAATGCAAGTTCCTCTATCCTTCCAATCCGTGTAGTTACTCAGACACTCAGAACCTACAACTAGGATTGTTTCGTATTGGCCAGCATTAATATAAGCTTGCGCTGTATTAAATGCAGTAACGAATCCCGGGCACGCACTATTAAGGTCAAAGCATGCACTATTTATTGCGCCTGTCTCTCTTTGTACTATGCAAGACATTGAAGGAAACACATAATTAGGTGTTGTCGTTGCAACAATAATTAAGTCAATCTCCTTAGCATCAATTCCTGCATTCTCTATAGCTTTGATTGCGGCCTCAGAAGCCATATATGAAGTAGTCTCAACATTAGGATCAGAAATATTTCGACTCTCTATTCCCGTTCTCTCTACTATCCACTCATTATTTGTCTCAACCATGTGCGACAAATCCTCATTTGATAATTTCTTGCTAGGTAAATATGATCCGTATCCAATAATCTTTCCTGCCATTTTGTCATCCAATCTTATATTTGAATCAAACATCTCCGCCCGTTTTCTAATCAATAGCCTTGCCTATTGTGGGTTGTGTGGGTTATGTAAGTCTCAAGACTTATCGAAAAGAAAACCGAGCGGCATTGTTTGTTCGTCAAATGTTTTGACTGTCAAAGTAATATCACAGAACAATAGCATAGTCAATAGGATGTATGTGGCAAAAAAAGAAGTTGTTAAATTTATTTAGGTTTTGCTGGAGTAATTGGGGAACTCAAATTTGCTGCGCCTTCGGCTGTGTACCTAAGATTTGCTTAACTACAGGAAGAGAAATGTCGCAATCGAAAAATACCATCTGTTTCTGCGGAATTATCGAACATCGTGCCGTAGTTAGATTCTGTTAGCAAGAACCTTCTTCTCAAATTCTTCAATTACTTTATGTCTATTTGTCTGACAAGATACAGTTTTTCTGTACTCAGTTATTAGAGAAGCAATATGAATAGCTAATTTTGATTAGAATTAGTAATAATGACCTTCTTCCGCAAATGCTATATCAGGATACAGTTCTCTTAATCTATCTAATAAACTTTCATCATAAACATACACGCTGCTTAAGTCCGGCATTGAATCTATTATCTCCGTAATTGAAGAGAAATCTTCATCAATATGTATACATCTA
>ERZ724524.259-NODE-259-length-34362-cov-5.980092_pt1 | contig 34362 bp, 32 predicted proteins | sample MGYA00376057_ERZ724524 | MGnify/ENA primary metagenome ERZ724524 (study PRJEB28724, sample SAMN07190888) | wastewater metagenome | isolation source: influent of sewage treatment plant in Hong Hong | place: USA: Christiansburg, Virginia | collected 2016-03-01 ...
TTTGGCCCGTTGCCAAACGAGCGGGAGATGATGCTCAACCTGTAATAAAATCAGCCTCAGAACCTCAAGGAATTCTTCATGCGCCGCCTGTTTCCCCTCCTCCTTCTCGCCGCCGCACCCGTCTGGGCGCAAAGCGACCGCTTGCCCCTGCCGGCTGTCCCCCCGCCCCCGCCCGGCATGGAGGCGTTTGATGCGGCCATGGAACCGGACGTAAACATCATCAAGGCCGAAACGGAAACCCGCGAGGAATTCCGTATCAAGGGCAAGCTTTACATGGTCAAGGTCACGCCTGCGGTTGGCAAACCCTACTATCTGGTTGATCGCCAGGGCGATGGCAATTTCATCGAATCCGACACCATCGGGCCGATGACCAAGCCGCCGATGTGGATCCTTCATTCCTGGTAAAAATTGTCCGTTTACACCACGGTTGGGCGCGCCGAACTCGCCGCCTGGCTTGAGCCTTTGGCGCTTGGGGCGCTTTCAGACTTTGCCGGCATTGCCGCCGGTATGCAGAACTCCAATTATTTTGTGACCGCCGGTGGCGTGCGCCGCGTACTCACGGTATTCGAGCACTTGACGCCCGCCCAGCTCGATTTCTATCTGGCCCTGATGGCCCATCTCGCCGCCCGAGGCATCCCTTGTCCGCAACCGCTGGCCGATAGCCAGGGCCGCTACTGGCGAATGCTCGCAGGCAAACCGGCAGCCTTGCTTAGTTGTCTGCCAGGCACCGACATCGAGAAACCATCCATCGAAGATTGCGCACAACTGGGCGCCACCCTCGCCCGTCTCCATCTTGCCGCCGCAGATTTCCCCAAACCGCTGCCAAACCCATGCGGGGCCGCATGGCGAGAAACGGTTGGACGCGAACTATTGCCGCAAGTTAATGCAGACGAGTACGGTCGACTACTCGCCGAGCTTGAATTTCAGGCCACTCAGGATTACTCGAAACTGCCGCAGGGCATCATTCATGGCGATCTCTTCCGCGACAACGTTTTGTGGCAGGGCGAGCAGCTGAGCGGTGTACTCGACTTTTACTTTGCCGGCAGCGACGCCCTGCTCTTTGATCTGGCCGTTGTCGCCAACGACTGGTGTGTTGATGCCAGCAGTCTGCGCGAACTGGTCGCCGGTTACGAGAGCGTGCGGCCCATAGCCGATGACGAAGCACAAGCCTGGCCGGCACTGCGCCGTGCCGCCGCCCTGCGTTTCTGGCTGCTCCGCCTTGAAATCCGCCACCGTCCGCGCGCCGGGGCCATCGTTACGATCAAGGATCCCGACCATTTCGGGCGACTGTTACAGCAACTCTGTCTTGCTCCTGCGGAACTCCCCCATTAACATCCTGAAATGACTGAAGAAAACCCTCAATTCCCCTTGGCACCAGCACCCTTTACCGGTGAATGCCGTGAAGTCGACATTGGCGCCTGTTTTGACTGGCTGCGACAGGGCTGGGCGATCTTTGCCGGCAATCCCGGCGCCTGGATCGGCAGCACGGTGCTCTTGCTGGTCATCCTCCTCGCCATTTCAATCGTGCCGGTCTTTGGTCAAATTGGCGCCAATTTACTGCTGCCGATCTTCGGTGCCGGCCTGCTCCAGTTGTGCCGCGTTCAATCCGATGGTGGGCAAGCTGAAATCGTCGATATATTCATTGGCTTTCGCAAAAATGCCGGGCCGCTGGTCATGGTTGGCGTGATATATGTCGCCGGCGTCTTCGGCATTGCATTCATTGCCTTCCTGCTGGTCAGTGGCGGCATCCTTGGCGGCGTGGTTACCGGCAAGGTAGCCGGGGTCGGCATTGCCTTCGGTGGCGTCATGCTGGCGGCGTTACTGGTATTGATTCTTTCCATCCCGGTCATCATGGCGACGTGGTTTGCCCCGGCGCTGGTCTTCTTTCACCACATGAAGCCGGTCGACGCGATGAAGGCGAGCTTTGAAGCCGGCGTCAAAAACTGGATGGCGATGGGCTTTTTCGGCATCATCCTGATGATCATGGCCTTCTTTGCCATGCTGCCCATCGGCCTGGGACTGCTACTCCTGCTCCCGGTATTTTCCGGCGCGGTCTACGCGTCCTACCGCGACATTTTCGAAGGCGTCTGATGCGTGCCCAAACCCTTCCCGCCAGTGCCGGCTGGCACTGGCTAGTCAGCGGATTCGCCATATACCGGCGCAATCCGATCCTGCTGTCGATGCTGGTGCTTGCCTACTGGTTTACCATCCTGCTACTCAATGTGCTGCCAGTGATCGGCGCAGTCGCCGCCTCGCTGATCATTCCCGGATTATCGGTCGGGCTCATGCAGGCCTCGCGCAACCTTGAACGCGGCCAGGCTATCGGTATCCAAACACTCTATGGCGGGCTTAAGGAAAACACCAAAACACTGATTGCGCTCGGCGCCCTCTATCTCGTCTGCACCCTCGGCATTCTTGGCATCTCAGCCCTCAGTGATGGCGGCGATCTGCTCAATTTCATGCTCTCCGGCAAAAAGGCCGATCGCGAAACCATTGAAGAAGGCAATTTCTTCCTCCCCGCATTGATCGTCATGTTGCTAATGACGCCGGTCATGATGGCATACTGGTTCGCGCCGATACTCGCCGCCTGGCACAAACTGACGCTGGGTCGCGCCCTGTTCTTCAGTATCGTCGCCTGCTGGATCAACTGGCGCCCCTTCCTGAGCTACGGCATCGGCTTGCTGCTGGTCGCCGGTATTATCCCCGGTCTGCTACTCGGCGTTTTGCTGGCGCTTTTCCCGGGCGCTCAGGGATTCATCACGGCGTTGATTACGATGCCGATGCTGTTGGCTGTCGGGCCGACGATTTATGCCAGTTTCTACGCCAGTTATCGCGACATTTTTGGCATTTCCGAAATTGTCTGACGTGCTTGGCCTCTTCGGTGGCACTTTCGACCCCATCCATTTCGGTCATTTACGTCTCGCCGAAGAAGCAATCAGCCATCTTGGCCTGTCCAGCGTACGCTGGATTCCTGCCGGCCAGCCACCGCATCGCGGCACACCGCAAGTCACCCCGCAGCACCGTCTGGCGATGGTGTTACGGTCAACCGCCAAAAACCCTCAATTTTCTGTCGATCCGGCAGAAGTCGAGGCAGAACGCGCCAGTTACACCGTTGAAACCCTGAAGCGCCTGCGCGGCGAACTGGGTTTGGAACAGCCACTGGTCTTGCTGGTCGGTGCCGATGCCTTTGCCGGTCTGTCGACCTGGCATCGCTGGCGCGAGCTTTTTGCCCTCGCCCACATCGCCATTTCGCATCGTCCCGGTTTTCCAGTCGAACTATCCAGCCTGCCACACGAGCTGGCCGCCGAGTTTTCCGACCGTTATCAAGCAGATGCCTCATCACTTGGCGAGGCTGCTGCCGGCGGCATCGTCACCTTTGCAATGACCCAACTTGCGATCTCGGCAACGCAAATCCGCAAATTGTTGGCGAACGGTATATCAGCACGATATTTGCTGCCTGATACCGTTCTCGACTATATTCAGCTTCACCAACTTTACAGAAACGCCTAATGGACATCCGCAAGCTACAAAAAATCGCCGTTGCCGCCCTCGAAGATATCAAGGGCAAGAACATAGAAATCATCAATACCGCGAAAATATCATCAATGTTTGATCGAGTCATCATCTGTACCGGTGACTCCAATCGTCAAGTCAAAGCACTCGCCCGCAACGTCCTTGAAAAAATCCGCGAAGCTGGCGGCGAGGTCATCTCCATCGAAGGCGAAGAAGGCGGCGAATGGGTGCTGGTTGATCTCGGCGACATCGTCGTACACGTCATGCAAGCCTCGGTGCGCCAGTACTACAACCTTGAAGAACTCTGGCAGGCCACTCCGGCCCAGCGCCGCAAGGCCGTGGAGCAGGCTGCCGCCGCCGAATGAAGCTGGCTGTACTCGCCGTTGGCCATCGTCAGCCCGACTGGGTAAACGAAGCCTGCGCCGAGTACCTCAAACGCATGCCGCGCGAACTGCCGGCCAGCGTTACCGAGATCAAGCCTGAGCCACGCGGCTCCAAAACCCGGGAACAACTGCTATCCGCTGAAAAGGGCCGCATCCGCGACGCCCTTGCGGCCGGTAGCCGGATAGTCGTGCTCGACGAAAAAGGCGACGACCTGACCACCCTCAAGCTGGCCAAACGGCTGGAGGTCTGGATGCAGGACGGACGTGATGTCGCCCTGCTGATCGGCGGCGCCGATGGCCTCGATGAAGAATTCAAGCAGCAGGCCGACGACAAGTTGCGTCTCTCCAGCCTGACCCTGCCGCACGGCATGGCGCGCATGGTCCTGTGCGAACAGCTTTACCGCGCCGTCAGCGTACTGAAAAACCACCCCTATCATCGGGAGGGATAATGCGAATCTATTTAGCTTCACGCAGCCCGCGCCGTCGCGAATTGCTCACGCAAATGGGCATTTCCTTTGATACGGTGGTCTTTCGCGAAGGCCTGCGCGCCGACAATGAAACCGACGAAACGCCGCACCCCGATGAAGCGCCTCTGGCGTATGTCGAACGTGTGGCACGCGCCAAAGCCGAGCATGGTTTGAAAATCGTCTATGAACGTAAATTACCTTTGCGTCCCATTCTGTCCGCCGATACGACGCTCGAATTTGCAGGCGAGATTATCGGCAAACCGCTCGACATGCCGGATGCGATGGCCATCTTGAAGCGCTTGTCCGGCCAGACCCATCGCGTATTGACAGGCGTTGCGGTCAACTATCAGGGACGCACAGAATATGTTTTGTCGAGTAGCGAAGTCCGCTTCCGCCAACTCGATGAGGATGAAATTCGCCATTACGTGATCAGCGGCGAACCGATGGACAAAGCCGGCGCCTACGGCATACAGGGACGTGCCGGCATGTTTGTCGAGCATCTGGCCGGTAGTTTCACCGGAGTCATGGGCTTGCCGGTTTGCGAAACCGGAGAATTGCTCAAGAAAATCGGCTTTCGGCCGCTTTAGACTCTCTCCTTTCCCCTCTTCCGTAAGCGAGAGAGGGGAGAGAAACTCACGGCGGGCTGCCTCTCAATTTTTTAGCAATTTTTGCGGGTCGACCGTAACAATCTGCGGGTTTAGCCAATATTTATTCAAAATCAGGCGTTCACTTCGCTGGTGCCGCCGGGCAACCCCACCAACTCGAACCATTGGGCAAACTTTCGCCCTTCATGACCAGAGAAAGCGGGCCAAGGCGGACATTATCGCCAACCACGGCACCGTACAAAACCGTGGTCCGTGGGCCGATATAAACCCGCTCGCCAATAGTTACCTGATCGATTTTCATGATGCGATCTTCAAAAAGATGGGTTTGCGGACAAACAAGGGCATTGAGTTCGCTGTAATCACCAATCTGGACGCAATCGAATTCGGTTACGTCTGTCGTATCCATATAAACCCCACGCCCGATGCGACAGCCGAGCAGATTGAGGGCAAGTGGTAACCAGGGGGTACCACGCAAGTAATTCATGAAATTGGGCACTGCCATACCGACGTACAAGCTGGTAATGGCCTCGGAAATCCAGACAAAAGGGGTCCACATCGGCACCGAAAATTTGCTGTAGCGCCAGACACTCAACCATTTGAAAATGGCGACGAAAATATAGGTCGAAAATGCGAAGAGCACCCCGGCAAAGGTCAGAGCAATAAACGTTTCGCGCCAAAGTCCGGCACCGGCCAGCGGCATGACGTTGAGGACAACCGTGTAGCCAACGGCAATGACCAGCGCATGTGGCGAAATGATGCGGCAAGCCTCGACCAGCGCACGTCCCAAACGACGCATTTTCGAAGGACGGAAGGTCAGTTGCTCCTCAAACCCGGCAGCCTGCTCGCGGGCAGACAGGTTGATCGGCGGCGAGCCAAGCCATGTATCGCCGGGCTGCATCCGATCATTGGCCGGGGCGCGGGACTGAACGCCGATCAGCACATTTTCCGGCAGGATCGTGCCGTCCGGAATAAAGGCACCATTGCCAACAAAGCTGCGCCGCGAAACGACGGTGGGCTTGAGCGTCATCCAACCGCCATCGACTTCTTCATCGCCGAGCATCACGGCATCGGCAATGAAGGTTTCGTCACCGAGTGTCAGCAGGTCGGGCACCAAACCCTGAGCCGTCGAAATCTCGGCATCGCGGCCAACCTTGGCCCCGAGCAGGCGATACCAGAAGGGCGCATAAACTGTGGCGTAGATGCCGTGCAGGATATTCAGGCTGGATTCCTGAATCTGATTGACCACCCAGCGACTGCAATAAACCCAGCTATGAATCGCCCAGGTGCCGGCCTGCAAGCGTGGCAGCAGCGTCCAGCGCAGGATCGCCGAACTGAGCATGGTACCAATGATCAGGACTGCAGTGCCAGGGAAGGCAAGGACAAAATATTTCATCACCTGAACGATAACGGGCAAGCTTGTTTCGACTGGCGTTGGATCGGCATCCAGCCAGTCAACCAGCATAAAGCTGGGAAAAACCGGCATGAAAAACAGGGCAGCGGTTGCCAGCATGCCGAAAACGTAGAACAGGCCTTCGCGGGCAAGTCGTGTTTCAGAGACTTCCGGGCGCAGTGGCAGTGAAGCCGGGTCAAATTCACCAACATCGTGGGCCGGTGAGCCGAGCCAGATCCGGTTGTGGGGAATTACCTGACCTTCGCTCAAGGCCGATTGCCCTTCGAGATGGCCGTAGCTACGAATCGTCGTATTGCCTTCGACGACGGCGTAGGAACCAACGCAAACGTTGTCTTCCAGATTGATCCGGCCAAGATGGAGCTGGCCGCGTTCAACCCGTGCATTTTCCATATTGACTGCATTGCCAATGCTGACGCCATCGCCGATCTCAAGTAGATCATGGGCGCGCAAAGTGACATGACCGATCATTGCCTCATTGCCAATTTTGGCGCCTAGCGCGCGCAACCACCAGACATTGAGTGGCGAACTGCTCAGCATGTAAACCGGTGCGCCTTCAATCAAGCGGTCAGCACACCACCAGCGGAAATAAGTCAGGCCCCACAAAGGATAACTACCGGGCTTGAGACGACCGGCAATCAGCCATTTGCCAACAATCGCCAGTACGAAACTGAGCATCGTGGCAAAGAGAAAAACCGCCACCGAAACCGCGATGGCAACGGCAATCGAGTCACCCGGATCACCGGTGAAATAGTGGTAGGTAAAAAATGGGGCGAGCCATTGACCCATACGCATGCCGAGCAAGGGTGGCAGGACGCAGGCCTGGGCAATGCCGCACAACCAGCGGCGGCTGGCCGGCGGCGGAACCCATTCGCTGGCGCTGGTATCGATGGCCACTTCAACCGTCGCCGAAAGGGCATCAGCAATCAGAGCGACGCGACGATGCACGTAGATGTCGCGCACCGAAAAGCCGGCAAAGCGTGGCTCTTTACGCAGCGTTGAGGCAAGGCGGGCGGCAAACAGCGAGTGACCGCCGAGATCGGCAAAGAAATCCGCTTCGCGCTTGATCGCCTGACCGGGGAACAAGCGAGCCAATGCGGCAAAAAGGATTTCTTCGGCCTGCGTTTCCGGCGTATCCGAATCGCCCGGGGCACCGGCAGGAAGTTCCAGCAATCTGGCACGCAAGGCTTTGCGGTCGATCTTGCCGGAAGTCAGGCGCGGCATTTCGTCGAGCATCTCGAAATGCGAAGGCACCATGTAAGGCGGCAAGGATTCACCCAGCGCATTGCGCAAAGTGGCGGCGCTGGCCTGATCGTCATCTTCGGCTATCAGATAGGCAACCAGGCGTTCAATGCCGTCATCCTGACGCAAAATGACGGCAGCGGTGCCGACGCCGGGCTGGCGGGTCAGCGTTGCTTCAATTTCGCCGAGTTCAACGCGAAAGCCACGAATTTTGACCTGATCATCGGTCCGCCCCAGGCAATGAATCTGCCCGCTTTCGTCAATGCGGGCGAGGTCGCCGGTGCGGTAGAGGCGGCTTTCATGCGGATTGTTCGCCCACGGGTTGGCAAGAAATTTTTCGGCGGTTAAATCCGGTCGACCGAGATAACCTGCTGCGACACCGGGGCCGGTGATACACAACTCGCCGGTTTCGCCCTGTGGCATCAGGCGCAGGCCGTTTTCGACGGCGGCATCAATGACCAGCAAGCCGTAATTCGGCAGCGGACGACCAATAGTGACCGGCTGACCGGGATGCAGTTCGGCGAGGCTGGCTGAAACCGTCGCTTCAGTCGGGCCATAGGTGTTGAAAACCTGCCTTCCAGGTCGTGCCCAACGTTCGACAATGGCCTGTGGACAGGCTTCACCACCAAGGTTGATCAGACGCAAACCTGGCACGTCATCGGCAAAGAGCGCGAGCAGTGTCGGCACCGCATGCAAGACGCTGATATGGTTATCAATCAAGGCGATCGGCAACGCTTCGGGATCGGTGGCAACTTCCTTGGGCGCCAGCCAGAGCGTGGCGCCGACCAGATAGCTGATCCAGATTTCCTCGAACGACATGTCGAAAGCCACCGAAAACCCTTGATATACGCGGTCTTCTTCACGAATACCGAGCACAGCATTTTCGCTACGCAGGAAATGGCAGATAGCACCCTGATTAATCAGGATACCTTTCGGCTTGCCGGTTGAGCCGGAGGTGTAGATAACATAGGCAGGATCGCCCGGGCGGGCGTCGTGACGGTGATTGAGCGGGCCGGGGTGCGCCGCTTGCAATTCGTCGGACAGCCAGCAACGGCGGTCCAGATCATCAATGTTGGCCAGGGTAACAAGACCGGCGCTTTCGGCGTCATCAAGACAGACTTTGATCCGGTCCACCGGCGTATCGGCATCAAAAGGCAGCCAGGCAGCACCGGTTTTGGCGATGCCCAATTGCATGACGAGCAGATCAATACCGCGTGGCAACCAGAGGCCGACGATTTGCCCGGGGCGCACGCCATCAGCAATCAGACGTGAGGCCACGCGGTCGGCAGCGGCATTCAGTTCGCCGTAGGTTAATTGGCGATCAGCGAACAATAACGCTGGCTTTTCGGGAACTTTAGCAGCGCTGGCTTCAAATAGATCCGCCAGCACTTCGCTACGAATGATTTCTGGGGAATCCGGGCCGCTCAGGCGGCTTTCTGATGTGTTTTGTTGATCATTTTCGGGCATACCGGATTGTGCCAAATTCAACCGGGTTTAGCGACTGAACGCCAGTTTTATGCCAAAACCAATCAGAAAAATGCCGGCGATCATTTCCAGGCCACGCGAGATGAGCGGACTGGCACGCAGGCGTTCGGCGAGAAAAAACGCCAGCAAAACAGCAATCAGGCCGTAACAGAAAGTCAGCACGGCGATGGTCAGCGCCATGACAGCGAAAGTCGCCAGCCCCTGATGATTGGCCGGATCGACAAACAAGGGGAAAAAAGCCATGTAGAAGACAATTGCCTTGGGATTGAGCAAGGTGATCAACAGCGCCTGGCGTAGATAATGATGCGCTTTGATGTGCAACACCGGCCCCGCCCCCGCTTTGGCAAACAGCATCTTGCCGCCGAGCCAGGCCAGGTAGGTAGCACCCAGCCACTGCACGGCGTAGAAGGCGCTGGGCGAGGTAGTCAGGAGCGTTGCAACGCCAGCAACGGCCAACCAGAGCAGGACTTGATCGCCAATAATAACGCCACAGGTGGCCGCCAGACCGCCGCGAATACCGCCTTTGCTGGTCGAGGTGATCAGGGCCAAATTGCCCGGCCCGGGAATTGCCAGAAAGACGATGATGGCAATCACGAAAGCGCCGTAATCAGTGATGCCGAGCATGATGGTTTCCTGAATGGGAAAGGGCAGATTGCAGGTAGCAAGCCGCTTCTTCACTGCCGCTGGCTGGCGGATGTTGAGCAATCGGTAGCTGGCTTAATTGCGCCAGAACGAGCGCCAGTTCTCCGGTTTGCAAAATGCCCGCGTCGACTTCAAGGCATCTGCCGTTGGCCTGCAGCCAGTCGATCAGGCAATCCTGCTCCGGCCAATCTTCGCGCCGCTGGTAGATGACCGGCGTGCCATTGCAGGCCGCCTCGGTGAAAGTGCCGTAGCCCGGTTTGGTAATCACAGCATTAACCGAACAAAGTAGATCGGTAAAACCCAAACCAAAAGATTCAATGGCAATCGCATCGGGATGCTGACAGTCCCATTCGGCTGGCACCAACCAGCGAATCCCAGGCAGACGCGGCCAGTTTTCTACCGGCAGGCGATAGGCAATACCACCCATCGAAACCAGAACAGCCTTGTTTTCGCCGAGTCCAAGGTCGTGCAGCTGACCGATCGCGGCGATCGGGCCGACAATCTGCAAATTACCCAGTTCAGGCATCGCCATGCCCGGGGTGACGCGCAGAAATCCCTGAGCCGAACGATAAGCAGCCAGAATCTCAGCGTGAATATTGGATGCCCACGGTTGCTGACCGAAAAAAAGCCCGAACAAATCGGCCCAGTTGAGCGAGCAAAGGCTGAGCGCCGGGATGCCAGCTTGGGCAGCACCAGCCAGCGGCAAATAGCTGACATTGCTCAGGACGAGATCAGGCTTGAGCTTCTTCAGGCATCGCGACTCCTCGGCAACCCGCGCCGACCAGTTTTCGTGCGCCCGACGATAGGCATTGGCACTGGCAGCGAGGTCGATATGCGTGGCATCAATCATCACGTAGCCAAAATCGCTGCTTGCTTCGATCAACTCGAACGGAACGTGAATGCGCTGACGCAGTTTGGCGGGTGGAATGCCACTTCTTACGGTCAACCGCAAATTCAGGCTGATTTTTCCCAGCGCATTGAGCACCGGTGCGGTGATGGCGAGGTGGCCGAGGCCGTGGCTGGAGATGTCGACGAAAAGATGCACAGCTTCCTTCGTGGCTAAAACCCCTCCCCGGCCCCCCCCTTCTTAGGGGAGGGAGAATGATCGAGCGAATAACCGGGCTGCTCCTCCCCTGACAAGGGGAGGCCGGGAGGGGTAGCGTTTGACTGAAAAAATCAGCGGTTCTTGAACGTTGCCTTGCGCTTCTCGGCAAAGGCAGCCATGCCTTCCTTCTGGTCTTCCAGCGCGAAGGCCGAATGGAAAACACGGCGCTCGAAGAGCAAGCCTTCGTTGAGTGAGGATTCAAAGGCACGATTGACCGATTCCTTGATCATCATCACGACCGGTAGTGAGAAAGCAGCAATCGTTTGTGCAGCCTTTAGCGTTTCGTCTAGCAGTTGATCGGCAGGAATAATGCGGGCAACGAGGCCGGCTTTTTCTGCTTCACTGGCATCCATCATGCGCCCGGTCAAACACATATCCATCGCCTTGGCCTTGCCAACCGCACGTGGCAGGCGTTGCGTACCACCAGCGCCGGGCAAGGTGCCCAGCTTGATTTCCGGCTGGCCAAACTTGGCGGTGTCAGCGGCGAAGATCATGTCGCACATCATCGCCATTTCACAGCCACCGCCCAGCGCAAAGCCTGCCACCGCCGCGATCACAGGCTTGCGCGTCGTTTTGATGCGCTCCCAGTTACGGGTGATGAAATCCGTCTTGTAAGCATGCATGTAGTCGAAATCTTTCATGAAGCCGATGTCGGCTCCTGCGGCGAAGGCTTTTTCATTACCGGTAATGACGATGCAACCGATATTCTCGTCGGCTTCGAAAGCATCGATAGCGGCACCAATGCCGTCGACGACATCATTATTCAGGGCATTCATTGCCTCGGGGCGATTGATACGGATCAGGCCTACTTTGCCGATAATTTCACTGAGGACTACTTGAGTCATGTTTATTCTCCAGAGGTTTATGGGTCGCCATATTACCGACGGCACTTCATTCAACATATATTTTAAACGCCCGATTTGCGTATTACCCTGTTCAGCCAAGGGGGGAATCGCTAACATTGACGGGTTATTAGCCCCGCAAGCCATCGTGACCCAGCCCATCCAGACCCGCCTCGACGATTTTCGGCAGCAACGCCGCGTCCAGGCTGGTTCGCTCATCATTTCCGTCTTCGGCGATGCCATCCTGCCGCGTGGCGGACGCGTCTGGCTCGGCAGCCTGATTCGCCTGCTCGAACCGCTGTCGCTCAACGAACGCCTGATCCGAACTTCCGTGTTTCGGCTGGTCAAGGAAGAATGGCTGCGTACCGAAACCGTCGGCCGCCGCGCCGATTACGTGTTGACCAACGCCGGCCGCCACCGTTTTGAAGAAGCCTCACGCCACATCTATGCCTCGCACGCCCCGCTCTGGGACCGCCGCTGGCGTCTGATTCTGGCAGTCGGCGAACTTGAGCCAAAAATTCGCGAACAGCTACGCCAGGCCTTGTTCTGGCAAGGTTTCGGCGTGCTGGGCAACGACTGTTTTGTGCACCCCAGCGCCGACCTGAGCGCCGTCTTCGATGCCCTGGTTACCGATGGCCTTGGCGATCAACTGACACGCCTGATGCCGCTCCTTGCGGCCGATTCACGCTCCGGGCTGGCCGCCAGTGACGCCGATCTAGTGAACCGGGCGTGGAACCTTGAGGCTTTGGCCGCCGCCTATGCCGACTTTGTTGCCACTTACGAGCCCATCCTCAACGAATTGCGTTTTGAGCATCAAGCCGAAGCAGATCTCGAAAGCGCCTTCCAGTTGCGCACTTTGTTGATTCACGATTACCGCCGCCTGCTCCTGCGCGACCCGGAATTGCCCGAGGTGCTCCTGCCGCAGGATTGGCCGGGCCAGAAAGCGCGCCTGCTGTGCAAAGAAATCTACCGCCGCCTGGCAGCACCTTCCGAAAAATATCTCGACCAAACCCTGCAACTCGCCGACGGCAGCGTGCCGGCTGCCGACCCCTTGCTCGGCGAGCGTTTCCCGGCAGACGACCCGCTGGCCGATCTGTTACGGTCAACCTGATTTTCCCCTGATTTTTTAATGCCAGCTCAAGCCGCCCTGATCCGCGTTGAAGCCCTCGCAGCGAAATATATTCCGGCGGCAGCAAACTGGGCCGAACGCTTGCAATTGCCGCAAACAGGCGAAGCAAACTTTGCGCTGCAACTAGGGGATGCCGGCCTGCAACTGGTTGAACTCGGGCCACAAGCCCCCGGCCCGGTGCGCGTTGATTTCGTTTCCGGCGCCGTGGCACACCGTCGTTTATTTGGCGGAGGTGGCGGGCAAATGATCGCCAAAGCCGTTGGCATCCAGGCCGGCATTCGCCCACTCGTGCTTGATGCCACCGCCGGTCTCGGGCGCGATGCCTTCGTGCTGGCTGAGCTGGGCTGTACGGTGATGCTGATCGAGCGCCAGCCGGTGATCGCCGCCCTGCTGGAAGATGGCTTGTTGCGTGCCAAGGACGACCCGGAAGTCGCCGGTATCGTCGGCCAAATGCATCTGCTGTGCGGCAATGCCATTGATTTGATGAAAAACTGGTCGGCCGAGCCGCCACAAGTCATCTATCTCGACCCGATGTTCCCGCACCGCGACAAGAGTGCGCTGGTCAAAAAGGAAATGCGCCTGTTTCGCCCGCTAGTCGGCGACGATGACGATGCACCCGCCTTGCTGCAGGCGGCGTTGGCACTGGCCACGCATCGCGTTGTGGTCAAGCGCTCGCGCAAGGCCCCGGCGATTACCGGCGAGCCACCAGGCTATGTGCTGGAAGGCAAATCGAGCCGCTTCGACATTTACCCGAAGAAATCGCTAAAAACCAAGGCTTAAGCCTGATAAAACGAAAAAAGGAGACAACATGACTTACACGATTGATAGCAAGCCCTTGTGGCAACCCAATCCGAACACCGTTAGCGACACACCCATGGCCATTTTCATGCAGGCCATGGGCCACGGCCGTTATGACGATTTGTGGCAATGGTCCGTCGATCAGCCGGAAGCATTCTGGTCAAAGCTGTGGGATTTCTGCGGCGTGGTCGGCGAAAAAGGCAGCGAAATCTTCGTCGACCGTAACAAGATGCCCGGCGCGCGCTGGTTTCCCGAATCCCGTCTGAATTACGCTGAAAACCTGCTGAAAAATCGTGAAGACGGCGAAGCGCTGGTTTTCTGGGGAGAGGACAAGGTCAAACGGCGTATCAGCCGTGCCGAACTTCACGCCGAAGTCGCCCGCTTCCAGCAATTCCTGATTGCTGCCGGCATCGGCGAAGGCGACCGCGTTGCCGGCTTTCTGCCCAACCTGCCGGAAACGCTGGTAGCGATGCTTGCCACAGTGGCGCTTGGCGCCATCTGGTCATCCGCCTCCCCCGATTTTGGCGTGCAAGGCGTGCTGGACCGTTTCGGCCAGATTGAACCCAAGGTGCTGGTTTGCGTCGATGGCTACTGGTACAACGGAAAACAAGTTGATTGTCTTGAGAAGAATGCCGAAATCGTCGGCAAAATGCCGACACTACTCAAAACCGTGGTGGTTCCCTACCTGAATCAACATCCAGAAATTGGCAACATCGCCAATGCTTTGCATTGGCGCGAGATAGTCGAGGTCGACCGACAGAAAGAGGTACTTTTCAAGCGCGTAGCCTTTGATCACCCGTTATTCATCATGTTCTCCAGCGGCACCACCGGCGTGCCGAAGTGCATCGTCCATTGCCACGGCGGTGTGCTGCTTCAGCATTTGAAAGAACACCAGTTGCACAGCGACGTGCGCCCCGGCGACCGGCTGTTCTACTTCACTACCTGCGGCTGGATGATGTGGAACTGGCTGGTTTCCGGCCTCGCTTGCGGCGCCACCCTGCTGCTTTACGACGGCTCGCCGTTCGCCGACCAGGGCAAGGTGCTGTTCGATTATGCCGAAGCCGAAAAAATGACTCACTTCGGCACCTCGGCCAAATTCATCGATGCCGCCGCCAAACTCGGTTTGCAACCCGGCCAGACGCACGACCTTTCTGCCCTGCGCGCCATGTTCTCGACCGGTAGCCCGCTCAGCCCGGAAGGTTTCGATTGGGTTTATCGCGAAATCAAACAGGACATCCTGCTCGCCTCAATCTCCGGCGGCACCGACATCGTTTCCTGCTTCGTCCTCGGCAACCCCGTGCTGCCGGTCTATCGCGGCGAAATCCAGTGTCGCGGCCTGGGCATGGCGGTCGATGTCTATGACGACAACGGCCAACCGGTGCGTTCCGAAAAAGGAGAGTTGGTCTGCAGCAAACCGTTCCCGGTAATGCCGGTTGGATTCTGGAACGATCCGGATGGTGCGAAATACCATGCTGCCTATTTCGAGCGCTTCGACAATATATGGTGCCACGGCGATTTCTCGGAAATCACCGCCCACGACGGCATAATCATCTATGGCCGCTCCGACGCCACGCTTAACCCGGGCGGCGTACGCATCGGCACGGCAGAAATCTACCGTCAGGTCGAGCAGCTACCGGAAATCCTCGAAGCACTGGTCATCGCCCAGGACTGGCCGCCTGGCAAAAACGACGATGTCCGCGTCGTGCTTTTCGTCAGATTGGCCGATGGCCTGACGCTTGATGAAGACCTTATCGCCCGCATCAAAAAACAGATCAGGGACAACACCACCCCGCGCCACGTGCCGGCCAAGGTGGTTCAGGTACAGGACATCCCGCGCACCAAATCAGGCAAGATCGTTGAACTCGCCGTGCGCAATATCGTCCATGTGCGACCGGTCAAGAATGTTGAAGCACTGGCTAATCCGGAGGCGCTGGAATACTTCCGCGAACGACCGGAACTGGCCGACTGAAATGCAAAGGGCGTGGCCAAGGCCACGCCCTTTTCCGATTGATTGCTTAGCGACGGCGGCTGGCGACGAAGCCGACAAATGCAAGACCAATCAACGCCAACGAGCTTGGCTCTGGGATGTTGTTGTAGCTCTTGTAAACAAGGTTGCCACCAGCCTCCCCGAATGCCGCATATTCAGAGGCAGGAGGGGCGGAAAAAAAGAATTCATCACTTGGTGATGACCCAAAACCAATATTATTGCCGGCGTATGACCAGTAAAAATTGACGTAGCTATCTTTTGTTCCAAACAGCGACTCAAAGCTCCCCAGAATAAAATCAACAGACTCTCCTGAGAGTCCTCCGCTACCCGTTTCATAATATGAGCATTCAAATTCACCGCACCAATTGCTCTGAAAAAGACGCCCTTCATTCCATTCTTCCTTGGACAGGGTAGTGGCACTCCAGCCTTCGCGTGTCGTCCATGCATGCATCGCTAACGGGTTTGTGACCCCAAATGCATAGATGTGATTATTTTTGTTGCCGCCCGCATTGTTCGTAACTAAATATTGGTTCATCAACCAATTACCGCTCTCATCATAGATCGCGTTCTCTTGCAGGCTGACCAGTGGCGTAACAACGTCGGCGTGGGCGGTGATACTGGCAATAGCCAGCCCAAGACCGAAGGCGAGTTTGCAGAATGTATTTTTCATTTTTTGCTTTGAATTCTTCAGAACTTCAACTAAAGCAAAAATTCAGCCATAACCGCCAAGTTATTGAACCAGAATATTAAAATCTGATGATGGGCTGCTGGCTGTCATCAAACTGTAAAGAATCCCGACGCCGCTCAGGGTTTGCGTTGCGGGACCAATAAAGCAAATAGCACCGCCATTGCGCGTGGCAGGAGATTAAAGACACGGCTCAAGGCAGTTGTAATGCTGCGGCTGGCCGTCGGGCTTTCAATCCAGCGATAAAACAGCGTCGCGGCAGCAATGCTTGCGGTCAACGCCAGAATCAGGCCAAAAATTGCTGAATTGACCGAACTAAAGCCAAGGCGAACATAAAGGCCGTTGGCGATCAGCAGCACCGGGAAGTGCACCAGAAAGACGGAGTATGAAATCTGACCAAGGAAAACCAGGGGTTTGAAGTTGGGCCAGCGCTCGAGCAGGCCGGTGCGGCGACCGAAACCGAGCGTCAAGGCGACAGCCAAAGCGAGCACGATGCGCAGGCGGAAATCGACAACTAGCGCGGCAATGGTAATTGTCGCAATGACGCCGAGCCAGGACGACATTTGCTTGCGGTCGGAAGCCCACCAGGCGGCAGCACCGAGACCATAGGAACCGAAGAAATAGATCGCCCAGTTGTCCCAACTCGCATCGCGGTTGAACCAGAACAGGGAGGCCAGACTGACGGCGATCACCAGTGCTGGTGCCAGCAGGCGGACACGACCGGCCCAAAGCAGCACCGCCATCAAGGCAAAGAGCTGGAAATCAATGGCGATGTACCAGACACCTGCCGACAGCGAATCAATACCCAATATGCCTTGTACCAGCAAAGCATGGGCCAGCCACTGTTTGAGGCGGGCTTGAGCGGGAACGGCCTCGTCATCCATCCAGCGATCAGCAATCGCCGCCGCTGCAATCGCCAGACCAATCGCCGCCAGATAGGGAATCGACAGACGCAGGTAACGCTTCCAGATCAGCGGCAGGGGCGAACGCTCCAGCGCCTGCCCTTGCGCCGATAACGCACGGGCAGCGAGAAAGCCGGCAATAACGAGGAAGATCTGGACAGCCATGCGGCCGTAGTCGAAAAGCCAGCCAAAAACGCCCGGAAACGCTTCGCGCACGGTAGCAGCGAGCGGGCCGTAGGATGAAAAATGGTTGAGCAGGACGAGCATGGCCGCCACCGCCTTGAGGGCGTCGATCAGCGGCATGCGGTTGATTTGGTTGCTCATGTCTTAAATTGTACACCGTTTGCTGCGGTGCACAAATCCCTATTGTGGCTTGATTTGTAAAGTTATTTATACAAAACGCGCGACAAAGGAATTGGTGTACTGCGCCGGCAAATCAATCCAGACGCGATGCCCGCTGCCGGACGCAACCGTGACAGCTTCGCCTTTACGGTTCTCCATACGCAGCACCGGCGCAATGAAATTACCGGAAGGATGGACGCATTCAATGCGGTCGCCCAACGAAAACTTGTTCTTGACCTCGATTTCCATCAAACCACGCGCAGCATCGAAAGCGACGGCATCACCAACGTAAAGGCTGCGGTCGGATTCGGAATGGCCGCGCAGGTAATTCTGGTAATCGGCATCGTGATGACGCTGCAGGAATCCATCGGTATAGCCACGGTTGGCCAGCCCGTCGAGTTCGCGCAGCAGATTCGGGTCGAGCGGCTTGCCGGCAACGGCATCATCAATCGCCTTGCGGTAGCTTTGTGCGGTGCGAGCAACGTAATACGGGCTCTTGGTGCGGCCTTCGATCTTCAGCGAATCGACCCCGATTTCAACCAGGCGTTGCACGTGTTCAATGGCGCGCAAATCCTTGGAATTCATGATGTAGGTACCGTGCTCGTCTTCCTCGATCGGCATCAGTTCACCCGGCCGCATTTTTTCTTCGAGCAAAATTTCCTGCTCTTGCGGCGGTTGACCGCAACCGGCTGGCGCAGCGCCATCCGAAGTGCTGACTTTGTAATCCCAGCGGCAGGAATTGGTACAACTGCCTTGGTTCGGGTCGCGGTGATTGAAATAACCAGAGAGCAGACAGCGGCCGGAATAGGCTATGCACAGCGCACCATGCACGAAAACTTCCAGCTCGATATCCGGACATTGCTGGCGAATTTCGGCCACTTCTTCGAGCGACAGTTCGCGCGAAAGAATGATGCGAGTAAGCCCTAACTTCTTCCAGAAGCGAACTGCTGCCCAATTAACAGTATTTGACTGTACCGAAAGATGGACGGCTTGCTCGGGCCAGGTTTCGCGCACCATGTCGATCAAACCGGGGTCGGACATGATCAGCGCATCCGGCTTCAAGGCAATAACCGGCGCCATGTCTTCCAGGTAAGTGGTCAGCTTGGCGTTGTGCGGAAAGATGTTGCTGACCACGAAAAACTGCTTGCCCCGGGCATGCGCTTCATCGATGCCTTCCTTCAGCGCAGCGATGGTACCAAACGAGTTATTGCGCACGCGCAAGCTGTAACGCGGCTGGCCGGCGTAGATCGCATCAGCGCCAAAATCGAAGGCGGTGCGCATCATTAGCAGGGAGCCGGCAGGGGCGAGGAGTTCGGGAGCTTTGGCCATAGTAGAATGCCGCAAAACCGCGCATTGTAGAGACTATGTCTGAAGAAATCCTGATCAATTTCACCCCGCAGGAAACACGCGTTGCAGTCATGCAACAGGGCGTCGTCCAGGAATTGCACATCGAGCGTTCTGCAAGTCGCGGGCTGGTCGGCAACGTCTATCTCGGGCGCATCTGCCGCATCCTGCCCGGCATGCAGTCGGCCTTTGTCGAAATCGGCCTCGATCGCACCGCCTTCCTGCACGTGGCAGACATCTGGCAACCGCGCGAAACAGCCACCGAACGACCAATCGAAAAGATTCTGTCAGATGGCCAGAGCATCGTTGTTCAAGTCATCAAAGACCCGATTGGCACCAAAGGTGCGCGCCTATCAACGCAAATTTCCATCGCCGGTCGCATGTTGGTCTATCTGCCGCAGGAAAAACATATCGGCATTTCGCAACGCATTGAATCCGAAGCCGAGCGTGAAGTCCTGCGCGAAAAAATTACTCGACTGGTTCCGGCTGACGAACCTGGTGGCTTCATCGTCCGTACCATGGCCGAAAATGCCTGCGATGAGGAGTTCGCCACCGATATCGCCTATTTGCGCAAAACATGGAGCGATATTCGCGACAAAGCGCGTGTTTCCGGGCCGCCAACCGTGCTTTATCAGGAACTTTCACTCAGTCAGCGCGTTTTGCGCGACTTCGTTAACCCTGAAACCAGCAAAATCACCATCGATTCGCGCGAAAATTTCCAGAAACTGACCGCTTTTGCCGAGGAATACACGCCCGCCGTCCTGCCGCTGCTCGACCACTACACCGGTCAGCGCCCGCTGTTTGACCTGCATGGTGTCGAAGACGAAATCCAGAAAGCCCTCGCCCGCCGCGTCGATCTGAAGTCTGGCGGCTATCTGATCATCGACCAGACCGAAGCAATGACCACGGTTGATGTAAACACCGGTGGTTTCGTTGGTGTGCGAAACTTCGACGACACCATCTTCAAGACCAATCTTGAAGCCGCCGTCACCATCGCCCGCCAGCTACGCCTGCGCAATCTGGGCGGCATCATCATTGTCGATTTCATCGACATGGAAAATGAAGAACACAAAAAAGCCGTGCTCGATGAATTCAACAAGGCACTGGCCAGCGATCACACACGCCTGACCGTCAATGGCTTCACGGCGCTCGGCTTGGTTGAAATGACCCGCAAACGCACGCGCGAATCCCTTGCCCACGTCCTTTGCCAGCCCTGCCCAACCTGTGGCGGGCGCGGTGAAGTCAAAACCGCGCGCACCGTCGCTTACGAAATTCTCCGCGAGTTGCTGCGCGAAGCCCGCCAGTTCAATGCCCGCGAATACCGTATTCTCGCCGGCCCTGCCGTGGTCGACCTGTTCCTTGACGAAGAATCCCAGTCCCTCGCCATGCTTTCCGACTTCATCGAAAAACCGGTTTCGCTGCAATCCGAACCCAGCTACTCGCCGGAGCAATACGACATCGTTTTGATGTAATTAAGCTCCACCGCTGAAAGCACCCCGTTTCACGTGAAACGGGTTAACAACAGTTCGCCACAACAGAAAATAGCCATTTTTTATGCTTGCCGAACTTTTTGCCCAGCGTCAATTTACTTTTTTCTGGCTTGCCCGCCTGGCTGCCATGTTGTCGCAGCAAATGTTGATGGTGGCTGTTGCCTGGCAGATGTACGACATCACCGAAAGTGCCTGGGATCTCGGCCTGGTTGGCTTGTTTCAATTCGTACCGGCGCTGTTGCTGACGCTACCGGCCGGCCATCTTGTCGACAAATTGCGGCGCGGCAGAATCTTTGCCTTCTGTATTTTGGCTCAGGGCATTGTTGCCCTGCTGCTGGTGTTTGCCACGGAGAACAGTTTTGTCTCCCGTGAATTGATTTTGGGTTTATCGGTCGTACTCGGCGCCTGCCGTGCATTTCAGATGCCGACCCAGCAGGCACTGGTTCCCATGCTGGTCCCCCCTGCCCTGCTGGAGCGCGCCGTTACACTCTCCACGACAGGAATGCAGGCCGCCATCATCTGTGGTCCGGCATTTGGCGGGGCGATCTATGTCGCCGGCGCAGCCAAAGTCTACGGCACTTGTACTGCACTGATGCTGTTGGCGTTTGCGCTAATGCAAGGAGTGCATGACCAGTACCAACCCTCAAAGGAAAAAACCACCCTGAGCAGCATCCTGGCTGGTGTCGCCTTTGTCTGGAATAGCAAGTTGCTGCTTGGCGCCACATCGCTCGATCTTTTTGCTGTATTGCTGGGTGGCGCTACGGCCTTACTGCCTATCTATGCCCGCGATATTTTGCATACCGGACCGCAAGGCCTGGGCCTGCTGCGCGCCGCCCCGGCTGCCGGCGCACTGATCATGTCGGCACTCATGCTGCGCTGGCCAATCCGGAGAAAGGTCGGGCCCTGGTTGATGAGTTCGGTCGCCATATTCGGATTGGCGACTGTCGTTTTCGGACTGTCTGAAAATTTTGGCTTGTCACTGATTGCTCTCGCCATAACCGGCGCTTTTGACAACATTAGCGTCGTCATGCGCCAGACATTGGTTCAACTCGAAACACCAAATGAGATTCGTGGCCGGGTGTCTGCGGTCAACTCGATTTTCATTGGCGCCTCGAATCAGCTCGGCGAATTCGAATCCGGCGCGACAGCAGCCTTGTTCGGCCCGGTTGGTTCTGTGGTGATGGGAGGAGTTGGCACCTTGCTGGTGGCTGCGATTTGGATTCGATTATTTCCAGCGCTGGCGAGACGAGACCGCATGATGGGGTAGTCTTCCTACCGTGGTTTGGTAATTACAGAATAGCTGCGAAGGAATAAAACTCGATGACCGAAAAATTGCTGATGTGCACTCCTGAAGGATTTGCAGTCAATTATGAAATCAATCCTTGGATGCATGATCAGATCGGCCACGTATCACCTGATTCAGCAACGAGCCAGTGGCAACAACTGTTCAATAAACTGTCCGTACTCGCCGAGATCAGTCTGATCAAGGGTGACCCGGCTTGGCCCGATCTGGTTTTTACGGCAAACGCCGGTTTGCCGCTGCTCGGAAACAAGCAAATCATCCTGTCCAATTTCAAACATCCACAGCGCCAGGGTGAGAAGGAAATCAATCGTTCATGGTTCGAAGCGGATGGATGGGACTGCATTGATTTGCCCGATGCAACCGTTTTTGAAGGCGCGGGAGATGCGCTTTTCGATAGCGAACGGCGGCTTTGGCTTGGCGGCGGCCCGCGTTCAGATCAGACGACGCTACCCAGTCTGGCTTGCCACATAAAAACGCCGATCTACCGTCTAACACTAGCGGATCCACGTTTCTACCATCTCGACACCTGTTTCTGCCCATTGCCGGATGGCTACGCCCTTTACTTGCCAGAAAGCTTTGATCTCTCGTCTCAAGAACTTCTGGTTCGACATTTCGGTGACAAACTGATTGCCCTGACCCGAACTGAGGGACAGCAATTCTGCGCCAATGCGGTTTGTATCGGAAGAACCATCGTCATGAATCAGACGACACCGCGTTTAACTGCACTGCTGGAATCGCTGGATTTTAGCGTGCAGGAAACTTTACTTTCAGAATTTATGAAGTCCGGCGGCAGTGCGAAGTGTCTGACGTTGAACCTGAGTATGTGTGGATCAGGGTAATTGCTTTCGGACTTGTTCAGCGCTATCGATTTGGAGCGGGTGAAGGGAATCGAACCCTCGTATGCAGCTTGGGAAGCTACCGTTCTACCATTAAACTACACCCGCTCAGGGCTGAAGCCGGCATTCTAAGCGCAGAACCCATCTGGTTCAATCGTCGACAAGCTTAATGAATCAAGCAGCCGGCAAAAACTGACTCAAGGGGAAGCAGCAACATGAATCAGGAGCAAATCTGGAGCAAACGTTATCAGGATGCCGGTGATGATTTTCTGTTCGGCACCCAACCCAACCGCTTTCTTGCGCATCGTCAGGAATTGCTGAAAAATGGGCGCAGTGCCTTATCGGTAGCGGATGGCGAAGGTCGCAATTCGGTTTGGCTTGCCGAACAGGGTTTGGAAGTGACGGCGGTTGAAATCTCGCCGGTAGCCGTCGAGAAGGCGCGTCGCCTCGCTGCCGGGCGCCAGACCAATGTGACTTTTTTGCTGGCCGATATGCTCGCACCAGATTGGCCGCCAGCCGAGATGCACGGAGCATTTGACTGGGTTTTCGGGATTTTCATTCAGTTTGTCGGCCCTGAATTGCGTAGGCGACAATTTGAGGTGATGAAGCAATTGACCGCTCCCGGCGGGCGCATTCTGTTGCAGGGCTACACGCCAAAACAATTGAAATATGCTACTGGTGGCCCTTCGGCGGTCGAGAATCTTTACAGCGCAGAACTACTGCGTTCGGCGTTTGCCGACTGGGCAATTGAAGAACTCATCGAGTACGAAGACGAGATCAGCGAAGGCAGCGGTCACCAAGGGCGTTCAGCCCTGATCGGCATGATTGCCCGCAAGCCTCAATAAGCATCAGGCCAGACGCGCGTACTGCCCGGCATGAAAGAGCAGCGGTGCGAGATCAGCAATTTCGCTGAATTTTTCAACGCGGCTGACAAAAATGGTGTGGTCGCCCGCCGCGTGGATGGTTTCGTTGGCAACTTCAAACGTGACGCAGCAACCGTTGAAAACCGGCGCGCCGCCTGCCCCCGCCTGCCATTGCAAGCCGGCGAAACGATCAACTGGCCAGGTGGCAAAGCGGTTGGAGAGTTCTTCCTGATCGACCGACAAAATATTGATCGCATGATGCGACGCGCTGCGGAAGCAACCCAGGTTATGCGAGTTATTGTCGAGACACCATAGTACAAGGGCCGGCTCAAGGGAAACCGCCGAGAAGGAATTGACGGTAAGACCAATCGGTTGGCCGTCCGGATCGATGGCGGTAACGATGGCGACGCCGGTGGCGAAGCGCCCAAGGGCGTTGCGCAGGGCACGGGTGTCGGTTTGCTGCTGGGTCATCGTGGTTTGGCCGCTCGGAAAAGGCCGTATTATCCGCATTCCCTTACTGCCCGTCGAGAATGAATTGCCTGAGCAAGCCCGCTTTTCCACCCGTCTGATAGCCTGGCAGAAGCGCGAAGGCCGCCATGACCTGCCTTGGCAGCAAACACGCGACCCTTACCGCATCTGGTTGTCGGAGATCATGTTGCAACAAACGCAGGTGGCAACGGTGATTCCCTATTACCAGCGGTTTCTGGCGAGTTTTCCGGATCTGGCAGCACTGGCGGCGGCACCAATTGAAGCGGTGATCGAACATTGGGCCGGCTTGGGTTACTACGCCCGGGCGCGCAATCTGCACCGCTGTGCGCAGCAACTTGTTACGGTCAACGCTGGAAAATGGCCGAAAAATTTGGATCAACTGACTGAATTGTCTGGCATTGGCCGCTCAACGGCGGCGGCGATTGCCGCTTTTGCTTTTGGTCAGCGCGCCGCGATTCTCGATGGCAACGTCAAGAGAGTGCTGTGCCGCCATTTTGCCATTGATGATTTTCCAGCTCAGGCGGCGGTTGACCGTAAGCTTTGGGCCTTGGCCAACGAGTTATTGCCGGATAGCGATATCGAGGCCTACACGCAGGGTTTGATGGATCTTGGCGCAACTTTGTGCACGCGGAGCAAACCGCAGTGCCTGCGCTGCCCGCTGGCGGAAACCTGTTTGGCTCGCCAGCAAGGCCGGCAGGCGGAATTGCCGGTGGCCAAAGTACGGGTTGCCGTGCCAGAGCGGCGCAGCACGTTTGTCATCATCAGCGATGGGCAACGGATATTGCTGGAGCGCCGACCGCCAAGCGGCATTTGGGGTGGTTTGCTGGTGCCGCCGGAAGGTGATGCCGGCACGGTACTAGCCAATCATGGTTTAACGCTGGAAAGCGCTGAAGCCTTGCCGCCCTTGCGCCATGCTTTCACCCATTTCCGCCTGACCCTTGAACCGATATTTTGCCTGGTCAGCAAAACCAGCAATGCTGCTGAAGCCGGGATGGAATGGGTTGATTTGGCGAAAGCCAGCCATGCCGGCGTTCCAACGCCGATTCGAAAATTACTTAAGCGGGTTGCCAGCGCAAAGGACTAAGCCCCCAGCGCTCGTAACTTTCGGCACGCACGATCTGGCCGTAGTGATTACCGACTTTGCGCGCCAGATCAACGGTGACCGGTTCAACATACTGGCGACGAGTCGTATGGTAGATAACGCGGACAACCGGGGTTAGCGTATTTTCGTCATGAATCTCGTCAACCACCGCCAGATGACCGCTTTCCAGCTGAACCAGGGTGCCAACCGGATAAATGCCGACCGTGCGAACAAAGGCAGCAACCAACGCCGGATCAAACTGGTTACCGCGTTCGTCGTATAGCTGGGCCAGTGCCATTGAGGGTGATATTGCTGGTCGATAGGGTCGCTGCGAGGTCATCGCATCATAACTATCGACAATCGCGGCCATGCGCCCGGCGGCAGAAATGTTTTCACCGACCATCCGATAGGGGTAGCCACTGCCATCAAAGCGCTCGTGGTGTTCGAGCAAAACAGCGACTGAAAGCTCCGGCAACCGGGTTGTTGCCTCAAGCACAGCGAGCCCTTCTTCAACGTGGCTTTGCATGACCGAATACTCGGCCCGCGAGAGCGTACCGGTTTTGGCGATCAGTTTGGCATCGATGGCGGCATGGCCGATGTCCTTGACCAACGCACCCAGGGCCAGTTTTTCCAGCTCCGGTTCGCTGAGCCCCTGCTGGCGACCAAAGGCAATGATCAACGCCGCCGTGGCTACCGCGTGTTCGGTGGCATAGGTATCCATCTGCTTGAGCCGGGCGAGCGGGACCAGCGCATCGGGGTTGCGCATCACCGACTCGATCATCCGATGCACCAGCGGTTCAAGCAGGCCGGCATCGACATGAATGCCGGCCCGGGCAGTCGCAATCAGATTGGTGACCGTCTCCGTCGCTTCAGGTAAAAGCCGCGCCGCGCGCCGCCGCTCTTCACCGAGTGAAACCTTGGGCGGCGCGGTGCTCCTGATTTCAGCCATTGTTTTGTACTTGCGCTCAATTTCATTGAGCCGGGCCATCGATGTGGCGGGGGCAATTGGCAAGTCAATGCCGCGCGACGTATCGATGGAGACTTCGTTTATCCCATCCGATTGAATTCTGGCGACATCATCATCGTCCTCAATCAGAAACCTTGTCCGCCAGAAGGTTGTTTCCAGCCAGCGACAATGCAAATCGACCACGAACATACCGGGCAAAAGCTGTTTGGCGGCAATTTTGCGGATCATGATTAGTGCGCTTTTAGTTGGCCGCTTCAGCTTCTGCTGCACGGCGGGCAGCTTTTTCCTTGTGCGCAGCGACCTTTGCCTCATGCGCCGCCTGCTTTTTGGCCAGACGTTCAGCATCCGCGGCTTTGCGTTTGCTACCTTCAGCCGCTTTCCTTACCTTGTCAGCTTCTTGCGCAGCCTGCTCTTCGGCGGACTCCTTGCGCAAGGCACTGGTTTCCGCCTCGCGTGCCTGCCGATCCGCCTCGCGCTCCGGCGCTTGTGCTGCGCGACGCTGGTCACTGTCGCTCAACTGCTCCTTCTTGATCTGGCGCTCAATCGCCTTGCCTTCATTTTCCAGAAGGCGAGCCTCATTATGGCTCTGGTTGTAAACCTTACGGGCATCACCCAAACAGGAATTCACCAGAAATTTTTTCTGGCACTCAAGTTGGCTTTTCTCGTAGAGCTTCTCTGCCTCGGCCTGCTTTGCACTTCCATCACGCTGCAACACCTGAGCCTGTGCCTGACGCTTATCCCAATCAGCCTGCAGCTCAGCCGGTGCCGAGCTTTCGCCAGCAGTGAGCGGCCCTGCAACGAGCAGGCATGCGATCAAACAGGCGTTCAGCGAGAAAAGTCTTATTTTCATTTTCCTGAGTATTCAAAGCAGGGAAGAAGCTGGCAAAACATTCGGTAACGCGTTGATTTTAGCAGCCCACCGCTATAATTCGCCGCCTTATGATAGCCCTCCGCCAAGTCACTTTTGCTCGTGCCGGCCACCCGTTGGTGATCGATGCCTCCGTACAGCTCCACACCGGCTGGAAGGTCGGCGTTGTTGGTGCCAACGGCTGCGGCAAATCCAGCCTGTTTGCCCTGCTTTCCAACGAACTACACGCCGAGTCCGGCGATGTTGAACTACCAGCCAGCTGGCACATCGCCCGAGTTGCCCAGGAAACACCGGCGTTACCCGACAGTGCGCTAGATTTCGTCCTTGATGGCGACGTCGAATTGCGGCGCATCGAACGCGAACTGATCGAGGCCGAAGCACGCAATGATGGCGAAGCAATCGGCCATCTGCACGACCGCTACGGCGAAATTGGCGGTTACTCGGCCAAGGCGCGAGTTGCCGAAGTGCTGCACGGCCTCGGCTTTACCGATGCCGATTTTCGGCGTTCAGTCGCTGAATTCTCTGGCGGCTGGCGCGTGCGTCTCAATCTGGCTCGCGCCCTCTCCTGCCGCGCCGATTTGCTGCTGCTCGACGAGCCGACCAATCACCTCGATCTCGACGCCGTCTTCTGGCTCGAAACCTGGTTGAAAAACACCCCGGCCACCTTGCTGCTGATCTCGCACGACCGCGATTTCCTTGATGCCGTGGTCGGCCAGATTCTCGCCATTGACCTTCAGCGCCTGACGCTGACCAGTGGCGGTTATTCCGACTACGAACGCGCCCGCGCCGCCCGCCTTGCCACGCAGCAATCGGCCTATGAGGCGCAACAGCGTGAAGTGGCGCACCTCAACAGCTTCATCAATCGCTTCCGCGCCCAGGCGACCAAGGCACGGCAGGCGCAAAGCCGGATCAAGATGCTGGAGCGTATGGAAACTGTGGCGGCGGCACACGTCGACTCGCCTTTCCATTTTGTTTTTCGCAAACCGAGCGCTTTGCCCGACCCGCTGCTGACCATAGAAAAAGCCTCGGCTGGCTACGTCGACCGTAACATTCTCGACAACATCACGATGACGCTACGCCCCGGCTGCCGCATCGGCCTGCTCGGGCGCAACGGCGCCGGCAAATCGACGCTGATCAAGCTGCTTGCCGGCGCCATCGAGCAGCAAGGCGGCCAGCGCAAGGAAGCCAAGGCGCTCAACATCGGCTACTTCGCTCAGCACCAACTCGAACAGCTACGACCTGACGAATCGCCACTGCAACATCTGGTCCGCCTGGAGCCAACGACGCCGGAACAGGAACTTCGCGACTACATTGGCGGCTTCGATTTCCGTGGCGACATGGCAACACGTGCTATCGAACCCTTCTCCGGTGGCGAGAAATCACGTCTGGCGCTGGCTCTGCTGATCCGCACCAAGCCCAACCTGCTGCTGCTCGACGAGCCGACCAATCACCTCGACCTTGAAATGCGCGAGGCACTGACATTTGCATTGCAGGATTACGAAGGCGGCATGGTTTTTGTCTCGCACGACCGCCATCTACTGCGCACCTGTGCCGATGAACTGCTGCTCGTTGCCGACGGCAAAGCAGTCGAGTTCGATGGCGACCTCGATGACTACGCCGCCTGGCTGGCCAGCCAGCGCAATGCCGAACGGACAGCGGAGCCAGAGCAGGCTGCCGAGAAAACTGAACGTCTGCAAAATCGAGCCGACTCGAAAGCCAGCCGTCAGGCATTGCTCGCCCAGCGTCGCCCGCTGATCAAGGAAATCGAGCAACTGGAAAAGAAAATCGCCAAGTGGAGCGAGGAAAAAGCAGCGCTCGACGCCCAATTTGCCGACCCCAACTACTACGTTACGGTCGACCGCCAAAAGAGCGAAGAAATGCACCGTCAGGCCGGCTTGCTGGGTGAGCAGATCGATGAAGCCGAAATGCGCTGGCTGGAAGTCCATGAAGCGCTGGAAGCCTTGCCGACCCCTGATTAGTCGAGCGCTTTGAACACTGCCAATCTATAATTCCTACACAATATGTAGGGTTAAAGGGAGTTCCATGAACTGGCTGCGCTACCTTCTGGTTTGCTGCTGTTTTCTATTGCCAGCACAGGTGCCGGCACAGGAACAAACTACGCTTCGCCCGCTGAGCATAGGCTTGATGCCCTATCTCGGCACGCGCACACTGCTCGCCAATTATCAGCCAATCGCACTGGCGCTTGAGCGCGAACTTAAACAGCCCATCCAGTTAAACACCGCCCCGGATTACGACACTTTTATCAAACGCGTTGTTGATGGTGAATACGATGTCGTCGTGCTCGCCCCGCACTATGCGCGGCTAGTTACGAGAGATTACGGCTACAGTCCGCTACTGGTGCACAAAGCGCCGATCCGCGGCGTGCTGATCACCAGCCGCAGCAAACCTCTGTACAGCACGGAAGAACTACGTGGCCAGACGATAGCCATTGCCGAGCGTAGCGCGCTGCTGGTCATTGTCGGTGCGTTGACGCTAAGCGATGAAGGAATCAAGGAAGGTAGCGACTACCAGTTCGTCGAAACCGTCTCGCACTCCAGTGCACTGCATAACGCTATCTCGGGAAAATCCCGAGCCGCTCTAATCTCATATTCAACACTGACTCTTGCCGCCCCTGAATTGCAAAAGGATGCCCTGATCTGGCGCGAACTGAACACCATTCCAGGTCAGTTTTATGTCGCCCACAATCGCATTCCTCCTGAGCGCCAGAAGGCAATCAAGGCCGCCTTGCTGGTTTTCGAAAAAACACCAGACGGCCAGCAGTTCTTTGAGAAAACCAGGCATGGTGGTTACCGCGAACCCACTCGTGAGGATGGCGAGTTTCTAGATCGGCTGTTACCGGAAACCCGGCGCCAACTCAGCAAAGTCCTGCCTAAATGAACCTGCTAAACGCCCTGCGCTCCTTGCGTGGACGCTTGATTACCCTGACTGTTGTGGTTGAGGTGGTCATGATTTCGGCCATCCTGTGGAACAGTGAGCGGCTGGCAGAAGAGCACCTGATTCGTCAGTTTGAATTACGCCGTGCGGAAACGAGCAGCCTGCTTCAGGCAGCGCTGGCGCCGGCCATGGCGCAGCGCGATTACGCGGATATCAGCGAAACATTGAGCAGTGCGCAAAAATTGCAGGGCATGACTTACCTGGTGATGTTTGACGAAGATGGCCAGCGTGTTGCCAGTGCGCCAATTGATAGTCCCCGTGAATTGCCTGCGGTCGACTCTGAAAATGTGCCAAATTTTCATCTGCAACATTTGAATACGCGCATTCCGATACAACTCGAAGGACGTAACTACGGCGCTTTGCAAATCGGTATCGACCTCCGCTTTCTCAACGAGGCACGGCGCGAAATTTTGCTGCAAAACATCATCCTGGCGATTGTCGGCATTTTGCTATCTACACTGGTTCTGGCAGCGATTGCCCTCTGGCTGACCCGCCGCCTGAGCGCACTCAGTGCCGCCAGCAATGATCTTGCTGCCGGCCGCCCATACAAGGCTCTGACCGAATCGGCCGACGACGATATCGGCGTTGTCGCCCACGCCTTTAATGGCATGGCCGCCGCGCTTGAACGGCGGATGTTTGATCTTGGGCATTCCGAAGCGGAACAACGCGCCTTGGCCGAAACTTTGGCCACTGAACGCGGTCGCCTTGATGCCCTGCTCTCGGCAATGCGCCTCGGTCTCGTTTTCGTAGCCAAAGATGGCCGGATCTCCTACCTCAATCCGGCGTTTCTCAAGTTGTGGACCATCGCCTTTGAAGCGCAATATATTGATCAGCCGGTCAGCGCCTTGCGTCAGCATCTGGCAAGCGGACTTTCTGAATCGGCGGCTAACCAGTTATTCAGTGGCGATGGCTCCCTGCACGAATATCTATTACCCGATGGACGAACGATCACCGAACACAGCGTCCCGGTTACCAGGACCGGGGGTAGCGAAAGTGGTCGCCTGTGGATTTTTGAGGACATCACCGGCGAACGCCAGATTGCCGAGCGCCTGGTTTTCATGGCCGAACGCGATTCGCTAACCACCCTCGCCAACCGTGCCCGCTTTGATGCAGAGCTGGATCGCCTGCTCAATCAGGCCGGGCGTGATCCCAAGTTGTTCGGCGCCCTGCTCTATTTCGACATCGACGAATTCAAGACAATCAACGACACTTTTGGCCACCGCGCTGGTGACAACGTGCTCATCCGCACCGCCGATACGGTCAGCAAACTGGTCCGTAACAACGAGATATTCGCCCGCCTCGGTGGCGACGAGTTTGCCATCATCGCCCCCAACGCCGATCAGGCTGGCGCCCAGGCATTGGCCGAACGCCTGCTCAGCACCGTCTCCGGCATGCGTTTTGATTTCGATAACCGACGGCTTGGTTTAACGATCAGTATTGGCATCGCACTCTTCCCGGAGCACGCAGAAACCGCTGAAGAACTGGTCTCACGTGCAGATGCCGCAATGTATCAAGCCAAGCGTGGTGGAAAAAACGGCTGGCGAATCTATCGACCAGAACACGATCAATCGGAGGCGATGCTCGCTCATCTTGGCTGGAACGAGAAAATTCAGGCAGCGCTCAAGGAAAACCGTTTTGTTCTGCATTACCAAGGCGTTCATTCAACCAGCACCGGCCTCGCTTCGCACTATGAGGCACTGGTGCGTATGGTCGATCCGGAAAATACCACTGAATTGTTGCTACCCGGGAGCTTTATCCCGGCGGCCGAACGCACCGGGCGGATTGTCGATGTTGACCGCTGGGTGATGCGGGCGGCGATCACCAAACTGGCTGAAATGCCGGCACTCGCCGCTTTAGCAATCAATGTCTCAGCCCGTTCTTTCGACGACCCAACGCTGGCCGGCACGATACGCTCACTGCTCGCCGAGTTTCACGTGGAACCGCGCCGGCTGATTGTCGAACTGACAGAAACCTCGGCCTTGGCCAACATGCAGGACTCAGAACAGTTCATCAAAGAGATTCGGGCGCTGGGCTGCACGGTTTGCCTCGACGACTTTGGTGTCGGCTTTTCCTCGTTCGCTTACCTCAAGCACCTCTCGGCAGACGTACTCAAAATTGATGGCATGTTCATTCACAACCTGCCCAGCAGCCGCGAAGATCAGGTTTTTGTCCGAGCTATTGTCGAAGTGGCGCGCGGTCTTGGCAAAAAAACCGTTGCTGAATTCGTTGGTGATGCTGAAACCTTAAAAATTCTGACTGATATCGGCGTCGATTACGCCCAGGGCTTCTATCTTTCACGCCCCATAGCCGAGATAAGCCTGCCCTGATCGGGTAAAATCACTGTTTTTCGCATTCCGCAGGGAGTTAGCCGTGCAAATCGTTTGTCTTGATCTTGAAGGTGTTCTGGTTCCGGAAATCTGGATCGAATTTGCCGAGCGCACCGGCATTCCCGAATTAAAGCGCACAACACGCGACGAGCCTGACTACGACAAGTTGATGACTTACCGCCTCAATATCCTGCGCGAGCACAAGCTGGGCTTGCCGGACATCCAGAAGGTAATCGCCGAAATGGGTCCGATGCAGGGCGCCCGTGCTTTCCTCGACAAACTGCGTGAGGATTATCAGGTCATCATTCTCTCCGACACTTTCTACGAATTTGCTCACCCGTTGATGCGCCAACTGGGCTGGCCGACGTTGTTCTGCCATTCTCTCGAAGCTGATGCTTCTGGAATGCTGGTTGCCTACCACCTGCGCATGCCGGATCAGAAACGCGAAGCAGTGCAACGTTTCAAAGAACTCAAGTTCACGATCGTTGCCGCCGGTGACTCGTACAACGACACCGCAATGCTTGGTGAAGCCCACGGCGGAATCCTCTTCCACCCGCCAGAAAACGTCATCCGCGAATTCCCGCAATACCCGGTCGTTCTGAATTATGACGATCTACGCACGGAAATCGACAAGGCATTCGCCAAAGCCGCCTAAGTCTCCGATGCCCAGCAACCGTTTCTATACGCTCTCCGCCTCCTGCCCCGACCAAGTCGGCATCATCGCCAAGGTGTCCGGCTTCATCGCCAGCAACGGCGGCTGGATTCTGGAGTCCAGCTTCCATTCCGATGTGCTGACCAGCCGCTACTTCATGCGCATCGAGATCAAGGCAGATTCACTACCTTTCCTGCTTGCTGAATTTCGCGAGCGTTTCCGCAAAGAGGTTGGCGAACCGCTACAAATGGACTGGCGGATCAACGATAGTGCTGTGAAACGGCGTGTTGTCGTGCTCGTTTCCAAGCAGGAACACTGTCTCTACGACCTGCTGGCACGCTGGCAGGCCAAGGAACTGGATATTGAAATCCCCTGCGTCATTTCCAATCACGAGACTTTCCGTGGCTTTGTGGAATGGCACGGCATTCCTTTCCATTATGTTCCGGTGAATGCCGACAACAAGGCCGGTGCTTATGCCGAAATGCAACGCATTTTTGCGGATGTCCATGGCGACACGATGGTGCTGGCGCGCTACATGCAAATTTTGTCGCCCGAACTGTGCGATGCCCTGTCTGGAAAAATAATCAACATCCATCACTCTTTCCTGCCCAGCTTCGCCGGCGCCAAGCCTTACCATCAGGCTTACACGCGCGGCGTCAAGTTGATCGGTGCGACCTGCCATTACGTGACAAGCGAACTCGATGCCGGCCCTATCATCGAACAGGACGTTATCCGCATCGACCATTCTGACTCACCGGAAGACATGGTCCGTTACGGCAAGGACATCGAGAAAACAGTCCTCGCGCGCGGCCTGCGCTATCACCTGGAAGACCGGGTGCTGGTACATGGCAACAAGACTGTGGTGTTCCGTTAAGCCATGCTGATCCAACGCGATCAGTCACTGCTTCTGGTGGTTGATATTCAGGAAAAGCTCGCGCCGGCAATTCATCAGGGACAAAGCGCGATTCAGAACAATCTGCGTCTGCTCACGGTTGCGCGTCAGCTCGACATCCCATGTTTTGTTTCCGAACAATATGTACGCGGCCTGGGCCATAGCGTCGAGGCGATCAAAGATGATGCGGTCGACGCCCATTTTTTCGAAAAAATCCATTTTTCCTGTACGCGCGAACCCGGCATTGTCGAGCAACTCAAGGCTGTAGACCGCCAGCAAATTATCCTGACCGGCATGGAAGCACACGTCTGTGTACTGCAAACCGCGCTTGGCTTGCTTGAATGTGGATTCAACGTTTTTCTGGTGGCTGATGCCACCTCGTCACGTACTCCAGAAAACCGTGCTGCGGCAATTGAGCGCCTACGCAGTGTTGGTGCACACATTGTGACGACCGAGATGGTGCTCTTCGAATGGTTGGAAAAGGCTGGTACAGAAGCGTTTCGTGCGGCACTGCCGATAATCAAATAAACAGCACTGGCTTTGCCGGAAGCAATTGGGTTACATTTATTCATATTGAGTCGTGACCCAGGCGACACCTTCTTTAGAGAGACACGCGATGTCGACTTCTCAGAACCCCAGCCGCCTACTCCTCCTTGATCTTCGCCGAAGTCGAAGCGGCGTCTTGCCTGCTCTGGCTGGTCTCGAAGTAGTCAATCCAATACCCGGCGGTGATTGCCAGCTTGCGTTGAGCGCACTGGCT